>Ga0307477_10000167_pt1 | contig 92485 bp, 77 predicted proteins | sample atmos_gasesECM2C_FD_203316 | JGI IMG/M metagenome (GOLD analysis project Ga0307477, IMG submission 203316) | Hardwood forest soil microbial communities from Morgan-Monroe State Forest, Indiana, United States - atmos_gasesECM2C_515 | ecosystem: Environmental > Terrestrial > Soil > Temperate...
TTCCGCAATTCCTGCACCACCTCGGGGTAAGTGAACCAGGCCGGAATCTCGGTCCCTTCATTAAGACGCCGCCGTAATTCAGTACCCGAGAGATTCAGCACGCGAGATCCCTTCGGAACTTCATCCTCTGGGACATATCGATCCTGGTCCTCGAGAAAAACCATCATTTGAAAGGGCACCATCTTTACGCCCATTTCGGCTTCATGTTTGTTGAACAATTCCTGAGCATCGTAGGGTCCGTAAAATGACTTTCCATTGGCGTCATTGCCGGGGCCGGCGTGATCTCGGCCAACGATGAAGTGAGTAACGCCGTGATTTTTGCGGATCAGAGCGTGCCAGATCGCCTCGCGTGGACCACCCATCCGCATGGCGAGCGGGAGCATGGCCAACTTGGCGGTTCCTCCTGGATACTTGGACATCAGCAACTGATAGCACCGGGAACGGGTGAAATAGTCGACGTCTCCCGGCTTTGTCATACCTACCGAAGGATGAATCAGCAAATTTGCTTCAACATTCTTGGCCGCCCGAAACGTCAATTCGACGTGGGCACGGTGCATGGGATTGCGAGTCTGGAAGGCCACAACCCGGCGCCATCCCAAACGCGCAAATTCAGCGCGAAGTTCGGCGGGCGTAAGCCGCAAACTCTTGAAATCGTAATGAGAGGGAGCCTGTAAACCCTCCACCTTACCGCCGACATACCAGGCATTGCCATTGTTCAGAAGGTAGTCGGCTCCGGGATGTATCGGGCTGGTGGTACCGAACACAGCCTTGGCCTCCGCTTCGCGATCCGGTTGCCAGACTTCCTCGACATGCAAAACGCCAAGCATCACTCCCTCGGGATCGCGCAATGCGATCTTGCTGTGACCAGGTTTCAATAATTTGGCAAATTCTTCTTTAACATCCAGAGTTATCGGAATGGGCCAAAGCACACCATTGGCGAGACGCATCTTGTCGCGTACGCCTTCGTAGTCCGCTTTCGTCATGAATCCACGCAGCGGAGAAAACCCGCCGCTCATCAGAAGCTCGAGGTCACAAAGTTGCCGCGGGGTAAGGTCCCAGGACGGCCACTCGCGTGATTCCGCCTTCAGTTCTGCCGCTTTTTCAGGTTGCGCGGTCAGATCGATTAATTCACCACCATGCGGTGGAATAAGATGGCTCGTCGAAGCAGTCAACAATCAGGGCCTCCGTGGAATTAGTTGGACTTAGCTGTGACACAGGAACTTTATTGCTCGAACGAAAACGGCGGCACCGGGGAATTCATCGACGCCAAGCCGACGATACTCTACTGTACAGTATCGAGGTAAAATCCGGTGAGCGACGCATCAGCTCTTTAAACAACTTACAAGTTTAGTGCAGTTCAAAATTAAAGCAGTGTTCTTTCGGGGGCTATGACGAACCGGAAGTAACGCGATCCTTTTATTGTTGGTGGAATGGTAACTCAAGAACAAAATTTTGTCAGGAAATAGAATCCGTGCCAATTTATCCTGTGGAAATTGCCTGCTCTGGACGACCTTAGTCATCCCAAACTGCAACGTCAGGACCGCTGTGTATTGGAAAAATTGCACTATTACCGCGATCCTTGCCTGTAGTTATAAATAGCTGATAACAAACAAGAACGTTGCCGAAAGTATCTCTCCACGACCCACTACTCTGTTACCAAGGAAACCCTTCTCATAGCCTAGGGTCGGCTATAATACCGATGTTGGCGGGCCAAAGGCGGTGGGAACTTATATGAAATATTGTTTTATTGTATCCGTCGCTTCACTCATGGTCGTTTGCCCATCCGCTTCAGCGAACCAGAACGCCGACCCGCATCGTCATGCGCATTCTCAATCTCATCATCAGGAAGGACAGACCCGAAGGACTCACGGTGCGGTTGCAGGCTCACAGCAGTCCGCATCTAACGAAAACGCACAACTTGCCAAGTTGGAACGGCAAACAGCCCAAATCCACTCCACGCCGCCGAAGAAAACCCCGAATCCGAGTATTTCAGCTACTAGGCCCCAAGGGAAGAACAGTGGCAGCCGCGAGTCAATGAATTTTACTAGTCATCAGCAGAAAGAACGTTCCACTACGGCGTCAGCACCACAACACTCCTCAAAAAACAGAATTTCGCGCTAACTGGCCGACACGACCTTTTGCCTTTCTACATAGAATCGTGTAAATCCTGCGCGGAAATTACTGTATAGGGAAGTTTTGACACTGGTAATCCAGCCTAATTCCTGTAGTTATATTTCAGTTGGATCAATGCGATGCCGACTGTTCGGCGCGGCCCGGCAGTTGCTTGGCTCGCATCCACGTTTCGTGCCCGTTAAGTTCCCAATCCATTTAGGGAAGCCCAAATTTTCGGTTTGATATTCCCCCCGGTTTTAGGGGGTTTTTCGCGTTTCGGAACTCACTAGGTGACGCTGCAACCCCTTCATAACAAATCTTTCAAATGGATACTCCTCGCAGGCAGAGACTGGTTACAGGAGTGAAAGAATTCCTTCACAGTTTCACCTGTGATTATCTGTGAAAATCGCACAAACATGGCCCCGCGGATGCAAACAAAATGCTACAAAGAACCACTCAAAAGTTTCACTCTTCGCTTGGCCGGTCTCCGTGTGACTTCAAGAGGCTGCTGGGCGGTATTGTTTTGATCGGTGTGGCATTCTGTTTTAGGGGGACTTCATGAAGGAACCACTTTTCCAACTGGCTCCGCGGGAGGAGCAGATCGCGGAACTCTTGCTTCAAGGCTGCGAAAACGATGAAATCGGCCGGAGGCTCAAAATAGCGAGGCGAACAGTCAAGGCACACTTCAATCGGCTGTTTGTTCGATTTGGAATCACGAGCGGAATTAAGCGAGTAAAGCTTGCGACACTTTTATATCGGAGGCAATTATGTTTAGAGGCGAGCGCTACGGAAAACGGGTTCCAAGCGCCAGGGAGCATCGAGTCATTGAGCTCGTGGCCCAAGGTTTCAAGAACCGGGACATCGCAGACGCCATCGGAACCACTGAACATGTCGTCAAAAACTATCTCAGAGCCATATACGACAAACTCGGACTCTGGAACCGGGTCGAACTCGCCCTCTGGTACGAAACTCGCAGACACGAAAACTTGCTGCACGTCTGAGGTTTTGGAGAAGTGGAAAAGTAGAATTTTGAGTCTTGAACGGGCGCCGATCTGTCATACCGACGTTAATTAGATGAAACTCGACGGATCGTGTCTAATTGCAGGCCTTACGGTGTGCGGGCTCAAACTGGTCCATTTGGGCACTGCGTTGTGTGGCAATCTTTCCGCCTTCGGTCTTACCGTAGAGGTCCGCGCCTGGGCAATAGTAGAGGGCGGTGTGCAAGTCGACCCAGACTGGGGTGTCCGGGTTGCCGAGATACACTGGCGTAGCTGGCGCCTCAGCGACTCCCAAAGCCACCAACATCTTCTCGAAAAGGGTTAGCTGAGGAACCGCCGGGTTTGGCGCCAGCCCCGAGTTTTGGACTGGCGAAGTTCCCCAGCCGGACAGCACTATGATTAACAACAGAGCCGCGCCCGCCAGGTAGAAATTGGCCCGATTAACCCTCCACTGATGACGCAGCCAGCTTTCTGACGAAGCGCTTTCCGGCAGCCATTCTAGGCGGACAGATGCCGCGGGTGTTGAGGCCGCAGAACGGACCAGATCATAAGTCGGAGCGTGCAGCTCAGGTTCGGGTGGATTAGCTTCGGACAGATCAGCTTCTGACGCCGCGTGCTCGGCGGTATGCTCTGTATCTTCGTGCGAAGCTTGCGCGGCGACGTCATCCATTGGTTCAGTGCTCCTGCGAGCCTGGTTCATATACCACAGCGAGGCCCATTTACTCTGCAGGGGGCCATCAGGGTTGCTGATCCGTTCCGTACCGCAGTTGCCGCAAAAGAATTCGTCCGACCCCAAAATCTGGCCGCATCCACGACACGGCGCCGTATCCTGCGTAACGAGCTCGGCAGTCGCCGGAGCCGGTGGTTCGATCACTGCCATCTCTGGGATTTCGCGCATCTCTGTTGGGTCGACTAGTGGAGATTCAGTTGAAGTTTGGGTCCCGCTGACAGGCGTCATAGCCTGCGGCGGTAGCTCTAATCGTTGATCCGCGCGTGGAACCACTTCCGCTAAGCGGGCATCGATTAAATCAGGGGCAGATAGTAGATCGAAATTTTCTTGCGTGCCCGGCTGCGGCGCATTGGATATCTGTGGCTGACCGGCTCGGGCGATGATCTCTTTGACCAGCACGGCCATAAGTTCGCAGGTCTGCACATCTTCTTCATGGAAGGCGTTGGGAACGCTGAAGCGGGCTTCCAGCACCCCAACAACAATGCTTTCGTAAGTGACCGGGACGCCGATAAAAGACCTAACGCCAGCCTTGCTGCAAACCGCAAAAAGCATTCTTGGTTCGTCTTCGGTACGAAGAGATTGAAAGGTCTGTCCAGTACGGAGGCAATAGGAAGACAGACTGGAATCAGTCGGCACGCGCAATCCAATTTCCCGGGCGGCGGTTCCATTCGCCGCGAGGTAGATAATTTCGTCGTTGGTGGCTATTCCAATGGCGACGCCGTTAGCCCCGGTAAATCTCTGCACTTGGTCGGCGATAAGTTTGGCGTTCTCAACCAGATCGTAGCGGCCTGAGCGGATGAGCCTCTGCATTCTTATAAATTCGGAGAGAATCTCAGGGGAATGGAACGATTCATTGTGTTGCTGCAGGACGTAAGCTGCAGCGAGCAGTTGTTGAAACGAGGCTTCGTCCAGAAGCTGTTTCCGCGGCGAACTGATGAGTTGTTGCGTCAAATATGCCCCGCAACCATGGCGTTTTTAGATGCCAAGTTGTACTTATTCTAATGCAATTGGCTGCCCAAAGGCCTCGTTCCAGAAGCCCAGATTTGTTGCTTTTCCGTCCGGGAACCCGATATCAGCCCGATATGTCTAAGTCTAACTCGCTGCATCGGCATGGGATACGACGACCATCTGTGACCCAAGCGGAGTCGGCCACCAGAAAAGCAAGAGAAGCCTGTGCTTGAAGGGAACCGGCATGTTTACCCTAGGCCCATAGTGTGAAAATGTTTTCACTTTTGCCTATCTGGTCCGAGCCGAGCTGTCGCAAGCCCCGGGAGGCCAGGTGGGCTGATTACGAAGTTGCAGTCGAAAGTTCTTTTGAACTCATCTTTGATGCCGGGGAATCCGGACTGAGGAAAAAATTAATCGACGGAGTAACTATTAGCGACAAGACCATCGATATGATAACTCCGCCAATCACGGCAATCGCTAAAGGTTGCAACATCTGTGATCCGGCGCCGAAAGCAAATGCGAGCGGAAGCATTCCAGCAATCGTGGCCAGCGCTGTCATGACAATCGGACGCAAGCGGCGGCGACTGGCTTGCAGCATGGAGTCCTCAGCGGAGAGGCCGTGGGCACGTAGTTTTTGGTCGGCATCGAGCAACAAAATTCCATTTTTCGCGACGATGCCAATCACCATAATCATCCCCATGAACGAAGACACATTAAAAGTGGTTCCGGTGATCAAGAGCGCAATGAATACGCCCGAAGTAGAAAGAATCGCCGAAGCTAGAATGGCTGTTGGTGCGGCAAAATCTCCGAACTCGAACAACAGTACGATGAACACGAGCAGAATCGCGAGGATTAGAACGAAAACTAAATCGTGGAACGACTTCTGCTGTTCCTGATAGGTTCCACCATATTCCACTCGAATGCTCGATGGCAGGTGAAGTCCTTCAACCGTTTTCATTACGGCGCTCATTCCGGTTCCGAGGTCCGTACCCTCGAATCGCGCCGTCACAGCCACGTTGCGTTGCAAGTTCTCGCGGCGAATCTCTGCCTGCGGAGGCAACTCCGTGACCGTTGCCAGGGACCCCAAGGTCGCGGTTTTACCTGTAGAACTCGTGAGAAGCGTATCTTTCATGGCTTCGAGCGAGGCGCGGTTCGCAGATGGAAATCGCACGCGAACGGTGTACATCCGGTCGTTACTAATGATTGGCGTCGCTGAAGGCTCGCCTGACAATATCGCGGACGCATCAACCGCGATCTCTTCTGGAGTAAACCCGGCGCGAGCGGCCACAGAGGGATCGATTTGGAAAGTAACTGCCGGGCCGCTGATTGTGTTCTCGATGCCGTCCAGGACGTCGACCGCTCCCGGAACCTTGCGAACAGCATCTCCAACCTTGGGAGCCCATTGTTCTAGTAGATTCGCATCTTGCGAAAACAACTTGATCTGCACCGGCTCTGGAGCGCTGGTCAAATCCCCGATCATGTCCTGGAGAACCTGGATGAACTCCACATTCAAGGCAGGTTCCTGGCTTGCGATCTCCGTTCTTGCCTCCTCGATGATGACATCAATGGCACGACTCCGCTTTTGCTTAAGCTTTACCGCGATGTCTCCTGTATTAGCTTCAGTGACGGCCGCGAGTCCGAGTTGCATGCCGGTTCGTCTCGAAGTACTTTCCACCTCGGGGATTTTGTGCAGAATTTGCTCGACCTGTGTGACGACGCGATCCGTCTCGGCCAGGGAACTGCCCGCGGGCATAATGTAATCGAGTACGAACCCACCCTCGTCCATCGCCGGCAACAAGTCCGAGCCGGAGAAGCGGTAACAGATGTATGAAGCCGCAATCAACACAACTCCCAAAGCAACCAACCACAATGGCCTGGCAACTGCGCGGCGCAATACTCGCTGGTGGAAGTTGACGATCTTTAGGAAGAAACCACTGATCGAGGCCTCTTCCGCCTTAAGCAGTTGATCCATCGATTCATCATCTGATTCTTCATCAGACAACACCTTCTCGGGTTCGAGAACGGGCGCTTCCGGCTCCGATCGGTGTTCTCTGCCGATGAAGTACTGACTCAGATTCGGTGTCCAGGTCAGTGCCAGGAATAGCGAAGTAAACAAGGACACTGCCATAGTTACTGCCAGAGCGCGAAAAAACGTCCCAGTGACTCCTGTTATCGAGATTAAAGGCAAAAACACGACCACGGGAGTAACTGTGGAACCGATCAGCGGGATAGTGATTTCGTGCAGCGCGCTATGGATTGCCTGTAGACGGGACTGCCCGGCACTGCGATGCAGCACAATATTCTCGACGACCACAATTGCGTCATCGATTACCAAACCCACGGCGGCTGCGAGACCGCCCAATGTCATCAGATTGAAACTCTGATTCAAGAGCTTAAGCGCAATGAAGGTGAAGAGAATCGTAACGGGAATCACCAAGCCAGCCACCACCGAAGTTCCCCAATCCCGCAAAAACACCACCAGAATTATCGAGGCAAGGAGCACTCCGAGCAGGATCGCATCGCGGACACTCTTGATTGAGTCTCCAACGATGATGGACTGGTCATAGAACGGGCTCACCTGAACGCCTGGAGGCAGAGAATTCTGAAGGCGAGCCATCTCAGCATGAACCTCATTCGCAACTTGCATCGTGTTGCTGTCCGGCTGCCGATTGATGTTCAGCAAAACGGCGGGCTTCCCCCCAGCGGTCACGATCGTGTAAACGGGTTTTACTGCTGATTCGACAGTCGCTACATCCCCAATGCGGACGGGCGTCCCGCCCGGAGTTGCTTTGATAACGGTGTGGGCAATTTGCTCCGGCGTTTGCACCTGGCCGCTGATGAGACCCAGGACGAGTTGATGATTTCGCTCGAGCAGTCCTGGAGAATCGATTAGGTTGGTGCGCCGCATTGTGTCGAGAATGTCGGTGACGGTGACGCTTGCGGTCAGCAGTTTCGCGGGGTCAGGCGTAATGTGAAACTCCGGCTCTTGTCCTCCTTGGATGATTACCGTGGAGACGCCATTCAGCCTGTTCAATACTGGCTTCAGGTCGTACGTCGCCATTTCCCACAGCTGCGTCTGCGGGACGGTGTCTGAAGTAAGGCTGTAGCCCATGATCGGGAAGCTGGCAAAGGTCAACCGGTTGGCGACAATTTTGGCGGTGTTTGGGAGATCCGGTTGTACCCGCGAAATCTCTGCGTTTACGTATTGCAGCGTCTGGAACATATCAACGTTCCAGTCAAAGTAGAGATCGATTTCGGCGGACCCGCGGCTGGTTATCGAACGAACATTTAGCAAGCCGGGGACATTATTGACGGCTTCCTCGATGGGACGCGTAATAGTGACCATCATCTGGTCGATGGGCATCACTCCGTTGTCAACGCCAATGAGGACGCGCGGAAAATTTGTGGTCGGGAAAACCGATACCGGGATAGTGAAGGCAAGATACCCGCCGAGCAGGGCGAGAGTCAGAATCAGAAAGATTACCGACTTGGAGTGGCGCACGAACCAGTACGATGATTCAGGCTGCGTCACGTGCTTCTCCGAGTCCGCTATTTCTTGACATTTGAACTTCCGGTTTTCTGATTGGGCGCTGGTGACTCTTCCTTCGTAGTCTGCTCCTGGATCTGCACTTTGCTGTTGTCAGGCAATCCATATGCGCCTGCTGTCACAATGCGGTTCCCAGCCTGGAGCCCATCCACAATTTGAATTTTGTCACCCTGCCTGATGCCTGTGCGCACGGTCTTCTGATGGGCGCGTCCGTCATCTCCGATTTGCATTACCGTGGTGGTTCCGTCTGGCGCGGTCAGCAAGCTTGCCGCCGGAATCACCACCGCATCCGGAACCGTTTGCGCGATCATCGAGACTTTCACACTAGAGCCGGGCCTCAGCTCCTGTTTTGGATTTTTCGCCTGCACCCAGACTTCGACAGTGGTGCTGTTTGGATCCAAAGCGGGGCTGACGACAGTAACTTTGCCGTCCACTGGAGTTTGCTCGGGCGCGTTGATAGTAGCCTTGTCTCCGGGCTTCAGAACGGCTGCGTCTTGCTGCGCTATATGGGCTCGGGCGGTGACTTGCGACAAATCCATTACCGTTAACAGTGGGGTTCCGGCCGCGGCCATTTCGCCCGGATACAAAGGACGATCCGTTATCGCTCCATCGATCGGGCTCCGTATTTCGGAATAGCTTAGTTGCGCTTCAGCGCCCGCATATTTGCCCTTCGCTGATTCAAGTTGTCCAGCTGCGGATTTCAGTGTCTCCTGCTTCCCAATAGCCATTAGCGCTTCGAGATGCTTCTGCGCAATCTCATACTGATTGCGAGCCGAGACGAGATCTACGCCCGACTGATCGAGTTCCTTGCGTGGCATCGCCCCCTGTTTGAATAACTCCTGTCGGCTGTCGTAGACCTTCTGTTGAGCGTCCAGCAGTTTTTTTGCGGCCTCAGCGTCCAGTTGGGCCTTTTGGATGGTTTGCGGTAAGTCAGCCGCAGTTGTGGTCCGATACGCGGCCTCCGCCTGATCGTAGGTGCCCTTGTTGTCCTGTGCAGCGGCGGCGAGATCCTTGTTTTCCAGTGTCGCAAGCAACTGGCCGCGGCGCACGCGGGTTCCTCTGGTTACATAGAATTCTTTGACCGGCGCGCTAATCTTCGAAACGATGGCGGATTGTTGCAGCGGAAACAGAATCGCGTCGGCTTCGATTATGTGTTGGATTTCCCCCCGTGCAACTGAGGCAGCCTGCACCGGAACTACAGGCTCGCTTTCCGCCGGTGGCTTCGAACAGCTAACCGCGGATAGTATGAGAGTCAGCCCAATGCAGCAAATTGCCGACTTCCCAGACAATCCCCTGATAGCTCGCGTGGATCCCATTCTCATAGTCTTGATCTTCATTGGACTAGAAGCTTCCGGTTAAGGTCTGCAAATTCGCCAGGGCTACGCGGAATCTCACCTGTCCGTCATTGAAGGCATTGAGCGCCTGGGTCAAAGTATTCTGCGCGTCCACAACCTCCAACACTAACGCTTCGCCCGCTTGATAGCGAAGATTGGCCAGGCGCACGCCTTCAGCTGCGAGTTCAGCGGATCGATTCAAAGACTGCATCTCCGCCTGCGCGGCTTGCGCTTCACTGTACAGGATTCGCATGTTGGCGAGGAGTTGACGTTGTGCAAAGCTCAGCTCCACATTGGCTTGATCGCGTCGAAGGTTGGCCTGCTTCAATTTGCTGCGGCTCGCTCCCCAATTCCATATTGGAAATTGCAATGTCGCGCTTGCCGCGTATCCAAGATTATGAAATCCGTCGGTCCGAACCGCAAAGTGATTTGCGTCAATTCCGTAAAAGTAGTCCAAGCTCAAGGATGGCAAAAACCCACTCCACGCCGTTGCTACGACCTGTTTGGCCGCTTGCAATGTTGCGACTGCCGCCCGGATTTGTGGATTCTTGTTTGCGGCGGCTGCTTGAACCTCAGCAAACGAAGGAAGGGCTTCTGGCGTTTGCAAGTCATCGACGATTGCGAAGTTCTCATTGAAATCAGGAAACACCAATACAGCCAGCTCAAGGTGGCTGCGATTCATCTCCAGCTCGGCTGCCCGCAGGTCACGCTGTACTTGCTCCATTTGAATCTGTGCCTTAATAACGTCCGAGTGGGCAACCTCACCGCCATGTTCAAGTTTTTGGCTGATCTCGAAAAAATGTTCGGCTTCAGCGGCGGCGCGTTGTTCGGTGGAGTATTTCCTCTGTGCGGTCACGAATCCGTAGTAGGTCTGGGTCACCGTTACAACCAAACCGCGAGCCGCGATATCTGCACGCGCCCGAGCCAACGCTTCAGCAGCCACGGTTCGGCGATAGTCAGCAATCCCGCCCAGTGAGAAATTCTGGTGCACGTCTCCCTGGTTGACGTATTCATGCACTCCATTGTTGGCGATGAAACGCCCGACTCCGGGAATGCCTCCGCCCTGGGTGTAAATAAAGCTGGCATTGTAATTCACATTGGGCAGCAAAGCCGCGCGGCTTTGCACGCGGTCTTCTTTGGCTGACCCGTATTCTGTCACGGCGGCTCGGTATTCAGGATTGATTTTCTTGGCCCGCTCGAGAGCATCTCGGAGGGTCAACATCAGGGGAGCAGTGGTCTGGACTTTGTCTTGATCTTGGGCCGTAACCACATTGGATTGAGCAAATGCGGTAAAGGAAACGCTCAAGATCACGCATCCTATTACCAGAGCCGGATTGCGGAGCGCGGAACAAAAGAGTGACATTGTCATCACAGCCACCTCGCTTCAGAAACTTGTGCAAAACTGCAAGGGTACCTGATGGGGAGGGTCTGTTGGCAGGCGATTTCGGATCTCGCTCCCCTCGGTCAGGCTTCAGCCTGCGTCTCTATTGCGACCAGAATCGAGACAAAAGTCCGTCCGCTACCCGCGAGTGTCCTGCGCGACTGACCTAGCGGTCTTTGATGCTCTTTAAGAATTCCGCGATGCGCCGCGTGTCGGCGTCGGAAATTTCGGAAAATTTCAATCCGACCCCGAACCCGGGAGTGCTGTTGGTTACAAGTCCGGCAGCCCAAAGTTTATCTTTTCCTATCCAGATCCCTACTTTTAGCTTGGTCCCCACAACGAGAGGTGTTGGCATCTCGATGTAGCAGCCACCAATGCTCAGATCAGAGGCGTTTCCCCGGATGATCGACGCGTCTTCCGGATGCAGCTCAACCGAGGTTGTGCATCTCACTCTGGGATACTTGCGGCGCTCTGCCCCACGACCCTGGAATTCGTCCTGAGTTACAGCAGGTAGCGAGAAGTCCCAAATGGCCTTATCCGGATGGAGATTGAGCAATCCCACGTGGCCGGCTTTCGGCGTCCCGGCTTGGCCGATCCATTTGATTTGAAATTGACTCTTATTCGGGCCATGGCTCAGGCCGACAATATCGTCCAGCTTGAGACTAGCTGTCAGCCCGCTTATTTCCGCCCCATGCTGGCTCACGTTCACGGTGGTTACTTTCTCGGAGAAAATCTGCCCATCGGCATCAGTTCCGAAAATTCGCACTGGGAGATTCTTCTCGGTGCGGGGCTCACGGCGATTGCCCATTGCATCCTTTCTGCAACGCTCAACAGGGGAACATTAAGGGGATGTTAATTCAACTTTGAGTGATGATGTTAACGACAAAGACTCGCCCGAGGGAAAAACGCTGCAAAAGGTTGCAGTGGGACCGGTTCCTTGGAGTTTAGAACTACTCAAAACTACGTTCTAGAAGGGCTTCCGAGTCGCATTCGCGGCCATCGGATTGCATCGCAAATTGTTTGGACTAAGTTTCGGGAAATGTTGATTAGTACCTGAGTATTACGGGCTCATTCCAGAATCTAGAACTAGCCACGTCGCGATCGGAGAACTATGGCCTACACCGAAAAATTCTGGATGGCTTGCGATTCAACCGAGCAGTTGCGCGCGGAGTATGGTCCCTTCCACGCGCGTGCCGAGGCTGAGCGCGAAGCCGCGAGGCTTGGATTCGGGTATCTGCTGCGTTATGAGCACGTTATCGGAGAAAATGACGATATTCAGGAAGTTCGTTGCGTCTTCATAGAATTACCCGAAACTCAACTGCAACTTATCACCGAAAAGAGATTGCACACCCGATGCGCCACATGCGGAGTATCGTCAGTGCACGAACTAGCGTGGCGCGCAGAGGTCTGGGCCGATATCCACGAATTCGAACATTTGCGGCACCGTGTCCGGCTCTTTGAACAGGTCCGCGGACAGGGATTAAGAGAGATCGGGAACTGGCGCGATATCGTCGCCTGATCTGGGCCGGCGCCACAGAGTCTTTCACTGGGAGTCAAGTCCATTCCCATTCTGGAATTACCAAGGTACCCTCCTTCATTCACTTAAAATCCGGCCCGACTCCCCGACCGATAGAGACTGATCTCGGCTATTCCGCCTAGAAGTAAAACGGAGCGAAATGTCGAAGCCCACAAAGAATGAACAGTCTTCAATCGTAAGCCGCACAGAGCAGATACAGGTGCAAATTCAACACCTCTCCGCACGCGATCTTCAGCTTTGGTCTATTTGCGGTTTGGGTTTCTTAATGTTTGCAGCCGTTGTGCTGGCTTTTGTTACTCCGAACCTGATGTGGGCGCCTAAAAGCATCAAGATGGATGAGCTGTATCTGCCTCAGCTACTCTTTGGGCTCGTCTCGTTGATCGTGCTCTTTAACATTTATTCGCTCACCATACAATTTTCAATGAACACCACCCGCTACGCACTGATTCGTGAGCTGGCGGTGAATGAACAGCTGGAGAGTCTATCTCTTGTCGATCCAGTAACGCAGTTATTAAACCGGCGAGGCATGGATCAATTGATTCCGAAGGAAGTAGCCCGCTCTAACAGAATGGGCGGGAATCTTACATTCATGAAGATTGAGATCACAGGATTCAACGAAATGAACGCGAAGTTCGGGGTAACCGAGGGCAATATTCTGCTCGTGGAATTCGGCAAGTTATTAAAGGCGGTCTTCCGCGGCGGCGATACCGTTTTCCGGCAAGATGGGCACGAATTTCTGGTCGTCATGCCGGACACTAACGAACAGCAATGCGAACCGCCTCTACAGCGCTTGCTCAGATCGGTTGAGCAATGGAATCTCAACAATAACAAGCCGTATGAGCTGTCTTTCCGATGGGCGTTTGCAGCCTACGCGATTGGCGGCGATTTCAACGATACTTTGCGAACGCTCGATCGCAAGCTTTTTGTGACAAAAAATACGATAGTGCCTGTTTTCTAGGCTGACCCTACTACTGGGGCCGCTTCTGGATTTGATTTGCGTCAGATAACTCGCTCGCTGCAGCCTGGTCTAGTAGCCAAACTAATCGTCCGTCCTGAGGACGAATCATTTGCGACGGAAATTGGTTTCCATCGCCGTCCAAAACCTGGTGAACAATCCCTGCCTTTTCCTTTCCAGAAACCAGAAACTCCACCACCGCCGCATTGTTTAGCACGGGCAGGGTCATTGTGATGCGATTCGTTTTGAATTTTTCGACCCAGTTGGCAACAACCAACCGGTTTGTCTCTTTGAGAGCGGTGCTATCGGGAAACAATGAAGCAGTATGTCCGTCTGGTCCTAAGCCCAACAATACAAGATCAAAACGCGGGAACCCTCCAGTATTCAAAGCGAAAAATTTAATCAGAGTCTGCTCATATTCCTTGGCGACGAGTTGAGGGTCTTTTTCTTCGCTCGGAATACGAAAAATATTCCGCGGTGGCACCTGCACTTTCGACAGCATCGCCTCATACGCCATACGGTAATTGCTTTCAGGATCTGTGGGAGGAACGTGTCGTTCATCTCCCCAAAAAAAATAGATACTCTCCCATGGAATCGGGGTGGAAGAATTTGCCAACAGCGTGAACATGCCCTTGGGAGTCGAGCCGCCAGACAGCGCGACACAAAAACGTCCACGCTTCTGCACAGCGTCGGCCGCCAGTTTTGCAAAGTCAGCCACGGCAGTGACGAATAGCTCGCTAGAGGTCTTGAAAATCCGAATTTCAGGCGTAGGAGACATATTGAAAGCGGCTCAATTTGCGGATTTCACCATAGCGCATCGAGCCGCGCCCAACAAAGAAATCTTGTCATTGGTAATTACCTTAACCGGTATGGATTCGAGCAAAGGTTGCATTCTCCCTTTGGTGACAAATGCGGGCATAAATGACGGTTGAGACAATTTCGAAAGTATTTTTGGAGCAATGCCGCCCCCTAAGAAGACCCCTCCGGTTGCCATCATTTTCAGGGCCAGATTGCCAGCCTCAGCCGCGTATACGGAAACAAATATATCAATGGCCTGCTCGCATAGAGGGCAACTTCCGCCCATTGCCGCTTGTGAAATTGCAGCCGCGGGATCGGAACTCTGCATCTGCTCGATAAGCCATTGTGGCTCGCTACCCCGTCCAGTGTCGCGCAAGAAGTTAAAAACATTTACCAGGCCTGGTCCGGACAGAATTCGCTCATAGCTAACGCGGCCGAATTTCACACTCAGATGTCGAAAGAGTTCGATTTCCAATTCATTCCGCGGGGCAAAATCCGTGTGGCCACCCTCACTAGCGAAAACCTGGTGATGGGCACCGTCCCAATACATCCCCGCCTCCCCCAAACCTGTACCGGCAGCGATGACCGCCTGGTTTCCCGGGATCTCTTTGCCTTGATTTAGGGTGACCGCATCCTTGAGGTCGAGGTCGACGATGCCCCACGCGTTCGCCTCGAGATCATTGATCAGAAAGACTTTCCCGATTTCGAGTTCATTCGCGAGACGCTCGGATTCGACAATCCACGGAAGATTTGAAGTCTCGACGCGGCCATTCCGCACCGGCCCAGCCACGCCAAAGCAAGCTTGATCAGGCCGTACATTCGACGTCTCAATAAATTCAGCGACAATCTGATCGAGTCCCGCATACTGATGGCTCGGAAAAACTGTGGCCGAGAATAGGCTTAGACGGCCGTCCTCGACATCGAATAACGCCAGCCTTGCATTGGTGCCTCCAATGTCGCCTGCCAATATCATCTCTCGAAATTCCTCCAGTGACGGTTATCACGTTCTAACAGTTCGTCGGCTTCTTTGGGTCCCCAAGTGCCTCCGGGATAATTAGGGAAGTTTCTCGGAGGCAATGCCTTCCAGACATCAAGAACCGGACTGACAACGCACCATCCAGCCTCCACCATGTCGGCGCGCTGGAACAATGTTTGATCTCCGATCATGCAATCGTGAAGCAGCCGCTCATATCCAGTGCTGGGTTGTTTGCCAAAATAATCAGCGTATTCGAAGTTCATGTCCACAGCGCCTAAACGCATCGTGGGGCCGGGCACCTTGGCGGCGAATCGCAAGGAAATGCCTTCCTCCGGCTGGATTTGCAGGACGAGTTGATTGGGCATCAGATTTTCGACAGGAGTATCGCGGAATAACATAAACGGCGCGCGGCGGAACTGGATAACGATCTGAGTATGCCGGGCGGCCATGCGTTTGCCCGTGCGCAAATAGAAGGGGACGTCAGCCCAACGCCAGTTGTCGATTGCCAGCTTCATGGCGACAAAAGTTTCAGTCTTTGAGTCTTCAGGCACATCGCCCTCATGGCGATATCCAGGAACTGGATGTCCATCGACTTCGCCGTCTCCGTACTGCCCGCGCACGGTTCTGGTCAGTACTTCTTCCGGACTCAGCGGTTGAATCGCGTGCAAAATCTTTGCCTGTTCGTCGCGGACCGCGTCGGCACGAAACGAGACCGGAGGCTCCATGGCCGTCAGGCTAATAAGTTGCATGATGTGGTTTGGCACCATGTCGCGCAACGCCCCGGCGCGATCGTAATAGCTGCCACGCCCCTCCATGCCAACCGTCTCGGCGACCGAAACCTGCACATGATCGATGTAGCGGCGATTCCAGATCGGCTCGAAAATTCCGTTCGCGAAACGAAAAGCTAAAATATTCTGAACCGTCTCTTTTCCGAGGTAGTGGTCGATACGGTAGATTTGCGTTTCGCTGGCTACCTGCAACACTTGTTTGTTCAGGGCTCTCGCGGATTCCAGGTCATGTCCGAAAGGCTTTTCAATGATCACGCGGCGCCATCGTTGACCGCCCTTCTCGTCCATTAGTCCTGTTGCTGCCAACTGCTCAATAATTGGACCAAAGAATTCCGGAGATGTCGCTAGATAGAAAAAGAAGTTTCCGTGAGTGGAGTGCTCAACATCGATCTTGTCAAGAAGTTGGCCGAGTCGAGAGTACATCTGCTTGTCATCAAACTCGGCGGCCACGTAGTACATTCGCTCCACAAACCACTGCCAGAGTTTGGGATCCAGGTCGCCGTCAGCATAGTCTCTGATTCCGGTTGAGAGCCGCTCGCGGAACTCCTCGGTGGTCATTGCAGTGTGAGCAATGCCCACGATGGCGAAGTTGGCGGAAAGCAGATTGGCTTTGGCGAGGTTGTAAAGAGCGGGGACCAGTTTGCGCCGGGTCAAGTCACCGGCAGCGCCAAAAATGACCATCACGCAGGGATCGCTTGGCTTCCCGACTCGCTGCTCCTGGCCTGGCAGCACCTCTGTTTGCGCCATTAAGGAATCCTCATTGTTGATAATGGATCAGTCCACTACAAAGGACACAAAGGTACACAAAGTAAAGCCAGGAGCTGACGCCTTCGTGAACCTTCGTGCCCTCGGTGGTTCACGATTTTGTTTTTCTGGTCCAGGAATCAGGCGCTCTTCTTCGTTGCCGAAAATTCGATATGCCCGCCAAATTTCTGGCGCATCGCGGAAAGCATTTTCTCCGCGAAGGTATGATCCTGCCGCGAGCGGAACCGGACGAATAACGCCGTGGAAAGCACATCGACGGGGACTGCCTCCGCGATTGCGGCCTCAATGGTCCATCGGCCTTCGCCGGAATCCTGTACGTAGCCCGTGTATTCCGAGAGCGTTGGGTTTTCCAGCAGAGCCATTGCGGTTAGATCGAGCAACCATGAACTCACGACACTTCCGCGGCGCCAGACCTCGGCGATATCAGGCAGGTTGAGATCGTAGCGCTGGTCTTCTGGAAGTTCTTTACTGGAGGCATTCTTAAAGATGTCGAAGCCCTCGGCATATGCCTGCATGAGGCCGTATTCGATTCCGTTGTGAACCATCTTCACGAAATGGCCGGCGCCGGACGGGCCGCAATGGATGTATCCATCCTCAGCCGTACCTGCGGCTTTGGGCGGTAATTTTTCGCGTCCGGGAGTTCGTGAGGTGTTGCCGCGGCCGGGTGCCAGAGTCTTGAAAATGGGATCGAGCTGCTGTACGACTTCTTTGGGGCCGCCAATCATCATGCAATATCCGCGATCAATCCCCCAAACGCCGCCGCTGGTGCCGACATCTACGTAATGAATCCCCTTGTCCTTTAACTCCTTTGAGCGGCGAACGTCGTCTTTGAAGTAGGAGTTTCCGCCATCAATGAGAATGTCCCCAGCTTGAAACCGTTGCGCCAGAGCCTGCACCGTCTTCTCCGTCGGATCTCCAGCGGGAACCATGAGCCACGCGATGCGCGGCTTGCCAAGCTTGCTCACGAAATCATCGAGCGAAGTCGAGGCAATCGCACCTTCGCTTGCTAGATGCTTAACGTTGTCGGGGCTGAGATCGCTTCCTACAACTTCGTGACCGCCGCGCATGAGGCGGAGGGCCATGTTCGCCCCCATCTTGCCGAGACCCACCATCCCTAATCGCATTCGTTATCCTTTCACGCAAACTTCGGACAATTAACTCAACGCTTCACTGAATGCAGCCTTCAGTTTAGTCAAATCGTCTTTCAAGTCTTTGCCCAGATGAATTCTCAAAGCGCGCCGCCCACGCTCGGCGAGCACCTGGAAGTCCCCGCGTGCCTGCGCCGCCTTCACTATGCCGAAAGTATATTTCTGTCCCGGCACCGGCAAATCGGCTGCATCATCGCACGTTATTTGTAGAAACACGCCCGAATTCGGCCCGCCCTTGTAAGCCTGACCGGTTGAATGCAGGAACCGCGGGCCAAACTCGAGGCATGTGGCAACGCGCTTTTTGCCTTTTACTGATTCCCGCAATTCTTGCAGAAGTGATCCGTGCTCAGAATTCATCTCGATATATGCGAGCAGTCCGAAATAATCACCGGCGTTCAACCGGTTGAGATGGGCGCGCAACAACCCAGAGAGTGATTTCGCATTTGCGGCTTTGGATAGCTCCTCGGCATTCTTTTTGTCGGTGAATAATTTGATTCCATTCCCTTCGAAAAAAGGAGCTTCGGCGGGAAGGGCGCCAGTCTTTTCGTATTCGGAAGTCAGCGCGCGAGTGACATTTTTGCTGGCTTCGACATCTGGTTGATTGAAGGCGTTGATCCCGATGATGGAACCGGCGACTGCCGTCGCAATTTCCCAACGGAAGAATTCCTGCCCCAGATCATAGGTATCACCCAGAGTGATGCGAACCACCGGCTGACCGGCATTCTCGAGTGCCGTTACCTTGCTTTCTTGCGCCGGGTCCCCGCCGGAATTGAGTTTCAAATAAACGAAAATGCGATCGTTTCCGTAAACCTCCGGCGAGCCTAATTCTTCCCGATCAATGGGGACGATCCCTTTGCCTTGCTTTCCTGTGGATTCAGCGAGCAATTGTTCGAGCCACGCTCCGAGATCTGAAATTGCCGGGGATGTAATGATGGTTACTTTATCGCGCCCACTGGTTGCCGCGGCGCCGAGAATGATGCCGAGAACAGCCCCAGGATTTTCTTCCAGTGGAACCGATGACGCGCAGGCCTCGACCATTTCATGAGTGCGCTCAAGAAATTTCGAAAGATCGAGACCCATGATCGCCGCTGGAACCATACCAAAATTCGACAGCGCCGAATATCGGCCTCCGATACTGGGAACACCGTTGAAAATGTGCCGAAAGCGATCGGCTTCGGCCACTTGCTGCAACTTTGAACCCGGATCTGTGATGGCGATGAAATGGCTTCCAGCCTTTTCGGCGCCAACAACCTGCTTTACCCGTTCGAAAAAATACTGCTTGTAAATGTTCGGCTCGAGGGTAGTTCCCGATTTACTTGAGACCACAAACAGAGTCTTCGCCAGATTGATCTTTTGTTCAAAGGTCTTGATCTGCGCCGGATCGGTCGAATCAAGCACATGCAACTGCGGGAATCCCGGAATGCGTCCAAAAGTCTTCTCCAGTACTTCGGGACATAGACTCGATCCTCCCATGCCCAGCAGCAGGATGTCGGTAAAGCCTTCACGTTTGATCTCATCGGCCAGGCTCTTGAGCCTTCGCTCATTCGCGATCTGATCTTCGACTATGCCGAGCCACCCCAGCCAGTTGGCTTCGTCCGTTCCGGTCCACAAGGACGCATCATGTTGCCATAACCTGCGAACTTTTCCGGATGCCCGCCAATCGTCGATGTTTGTTTTTACCGATTTCGCTAAAGCATCGGGCAACTTGTAAGTCTGTTGGCTTACTTTGGGGGCGACTTCAGACTTTGAGCTCTTTTCCACGGCGGCGAGCAGTTTGTCGAAGGCATCTTCGAATAGACGCACTCCGTCGTCGGTCAACTTGTCGGTGATCTCATCCATTGAGATGTTGAGATTAGCGACAGTCTGCATGGTTTTCATTGCGGCGTCCAAGTTCTCAGTGAGACTCTCGCGCGGATGCCCGTGATCGCGGAATGCATCGAAGGTAGCGGGCGGAATCGTGTTCACAGTGTCCCGTCCGATGAGCTCCTCTACGTAAAGCACGTCACTATATTTGGGATTCTTTGTGCTCGTACTGGCCCACAGTAACCGCTGTGTCTGCGCGCCCTTTGCCGCAAGTTTGTTCCAGCGGTCGCCGCCGAAAATCTGCAAGTAACTCTCGTAGGTCAGTTTGGCATTCGCGATCGCAACTTTGCCCAACACGCTCTTCAGTTGCTCTGTTTCGCGGGGATCCTTCGAGGCCTTGATGCGCGCTTCGACCACTGCATCAACCGCATTGTCAATGCGGCTTATAAAGAAGCTGGCCACGCTGGCAATTCTGCTGAGATCACGGCCAGCGGCCGCCGCTTTCTCCAGGCCAGCGATATATGCTTCCGCAACTCTCTTATAAACCTCGCGCGAAAACAAAAGCGTGACATTGATATTGATGCCTTCACTAATCAATTGCTGGAACGCGGGAATGCCTTCGGTCGTTCCAGGCACTTTGATCATTACGTTCTCGCGGTTGACCTCTTTCCACAATCTCCGCGCCTCGGCGATTGTGTCTTGCGTTTCGCGCGCCAGATACGGCGAAACTTCGAGGCTCACGTACCCATCGCGGCGCTTGCTGCTGTCATAAACCGGACGCAAAATATCGGCTGCGTCCTGAATGTCGCGGATGGCAAGAATCTCAAATCTTCCCTTGGCATCGAGATCGGTTCTCGATTTCAACGATTGAAGCAGGTCCGAGTAATCGGTGCTGGCGGCAATCGCCTTCTCGAAAATCGAAGGATTCGAGGTCATGCCGCGAAGACCGTCTTCATCGACCAAACGCTTCAACTCGCCGCTGGTTATTAAATTTCTTCGGATGTAATCGAGCCAGACTGACTGCCCATATTGCAGCAAATCTTTTAGTGGATTGGTGGCTTTTGCGGTTTCCAGAACTCCGGTGGGTTGCATATTAGCCTCGCAAATCGATGATTCGGAATCTTGAGTCTGTTTTTAGTTAGATTGTTTCGAGAGCCTGATTGATTCTTTCGCGGCTTCCACGACTTTTTCGGGCGCGAATCCAAATTTCTTGAGCAAGTCTTTCAGCGGAGCAGATGCGCCGAATGTCTCCATTCCAATTATTTTGCCGGTTGGCCCCACATATTGAGCCCAACCCATTTTTGCGGCTTGCTCCACCGCAACTCGAGCCTTGACCTGCGGCGGAAACACGCTTTGCCGGTAGTCTTCGCTTTGATGCTGAAACAGCCCCCACGATGGCATGCTGACGACACGAGCGTTGATACCTTCAGTTTTCAGCTGTTCATACGCGCCAACGCAAAGCGAGAGCTCGCTCCCGGACGCGATTAGAATAACCTCCGGCCTGCCGTTGGGAGCATCGGCGAAAATGTAGGCTCCCTTAGCTACGCCTTCCGCGGACGCGTACTTTGTGCGATCAAAAGTCGGAATGGCCTGGCGCGTGAGAATCAGTAGCGCTTCCTTATGTTGAAGCTGCATAATTACCTTCCACGCTTCCACAACTTCATTGGCATCGCCCGGGCGCAAATCCAGAAGGCCGGGAATCGCGCGCAACGATGGTAGTTGCTCGACCGGTTGATGGGTCGGGCCGTCTTCGCCCAAGCCAATCGAATCATGCGTGAAAACATGAATCACGGGAATTTCCATGAGCGAGGCGAGGCGGATCGGCGGTCTCATGTAGTCACTGAAAATGAGAAATGTTGATCCGTACGCGCGCAATTTGCATAGCGACATGCCATTAACTATGGCGCCCATCGCATGCTCTCGAATACCGAAGTGCAGATTTCTTCCCGAATAGTTGCTCGCTTCGAAATCGCCCGCGCCCTCGAAAGTCAAACGCGTCTTGGTCGACGGGTACAAATCCGCCGAGCCGCCAATCAGCCAGGGTATATTTTGCGCCAAAACATTCAGCACTTTTTGGGAGCTATCGCGCGTTGCCACGCCTTTTGCGTCCGCCGGGAACGTTGGCAGATTCTTGTTCCAGCCATCAGGAAGCTCGCGCCGCAAGATGCGATTGAGATTGTCAGCAAACTGCGGATACTGTTTCCCATAATCGGCGAACAGTTTCGTCCACTCCTGCCGAAGCTGGCGGCCGCGCTTGCCGATACCCTGATCGAAATTTTCGCGCACCCCATCTGGAACCAGAAAATGCGCGTTCTCTGGCCATCCGTAGGCTTTCTTAGTCAGCTTTACTTCTTCTTCGCCCAACGCTTCTCCATGAGCTTCCTTGGTGTCGTGCTTATTGGGAGAACCGAAGGCAATGTGACTGTCGACCACAATCAGGGTAGGCCCGCCCTTAGAATCCAAAAAGAATTTGTATGCCTTGTCCAGGGCGGTTAGATCGTTTGCGTCAAGAACATGGGTGACATTCCATCCGTAGGCTTTGAATCGTGCGGCGACATCTTCACTGAATGCCAGGGCGGTGTTGCCCTCAATCGTGATGTGATTGTTGTCGTAGACCCAGCAAAGATTCGAGAGCTTGAGGTGTCCCGCGATTGATGCCGCCTCGCTGGAGATTCCTTCCATCATGTCGCCATCTCCGCAGAAGGCGTAAACGTTGTAATTGAAGAGCTCAAAGCCGGGCCGATTGGAATATTGCGCCAGCCACTTTCCAGCCAGGGCCATTCCGACGCTGTTTCCCACGCCCTGACCCAGCGGACCAGTTGTGGTCTCGACGCCCGAAGTCAGGTGATACTCGGGATGTCCCGGACACTTGCTATCGATCTGGCGGAATTTTTCGATGTCCTCAAGTTTGACGGCGAGCTCGTCTAATACCTTGTACTCGGGACTCACTTCACGCACGCCCGTAAGATGAAGCAGCGAGTAAAGCAACATGGACGCGTGGCCATTCGAGAGAATAAAGCGGTCGCGATTCGGCCAGATCGGATCCTGGGGATCGTAACGCAAGAAGTTCTGCCAAAGCGTGTACGCGACCGGAGCCAGAGCCATCGGAGTGCCCGGATGCCCAGAGTTCGCCTTCTGCACGGCATCCATCGACAAGGTGCGAATTGTGTTTATGGTCAGGGTGTCCAGTTGCTGGCTGGTCAGCAACGTCTGCTCGCTCGCTACCATGAAAATCTCTCCTTATAAGTGTTTGCTATACGCAAACGGAACGAGGAAACCATCTCAAGAGCTGAGTCTTCTTCCACAGCTAAAGTTCGACTGATTGCAAGTCCGCATAAAGTTTATCAACTTCTTGTAAGACGCGCGCTAATCCGGGAAGTTTCAAGATATTTCAAGCACAGATGATACGGCATTCAGGGCTTGTTGCAGAGTTTGGATCGGAGCTACGATCGTGAGAAAACGAAAGGATAAAACCGGACGGCGAAGGTTCAACGCTTCAATTGCGCGAGGTATCCGTGCTCGGCTTGATAGCTCTGAGTTGTACTATCGACGAACTTCATGAACTGACGCAGAGTTTCACGTTGTGACACGCGCAAATCGTCGAATTTGACGCGGGCTCCAACCGACGGATTCGTGCGCGTCACGACCCCGTTCAGAACAAGACCTTTGATCCAAATCTTGCCCGTCGCGACCCAGAGTCCAATTTCCAATTTCGCTCCCGCGGCAATCGTTGCGGCAGTCTCGACGAAACACCCGCCCAGACTCGTATTGGAGAGATTTCCCCAAAGAGGAGTATTGGAACCCTCAAGCCGGAGTTCCACAGCTACAAAACATTTCATACGGGCGTGACGGCGGCGGTCCTCCCCACGCGTCGACGTGAATGCCTCCGGCTCAAATGGCGGAGTCACTTTGGTGTCGGCGGGAGGCGATTGAATCGAGACTTCAGCCGGCTCGCTCCTAAGCCGAGCCTCTGTCGGCTTTAGCGACGTACTTTTGATTTTTCTTAGTGTCTCGGTCAGGATCTCGTCGCGTTTATCCGGCGGAGCATCGCGATACGCTTGCAAAAGCACGCTTAGATGCGGAATAAGGTCGTGATCCGTCAGCAATTTTGTCCAGTCAGCACCGTTTGCATCGGATTTCTGACTACTCATATGCGGATTCGCCCGAAGCGGTGGCAGACCTTCTTGGTTAGAGTGAGGGACGCCGAGTCTTGCAACAAGATGACGACAGTGCCTGTCAGCAGTAACCATCAAAAGGTGACTAACAAGCGAAGGCAACCCCCTGCTCCGACAAATACGGGAGATAGATGAAAACACCATAATTAACGCTGAAGAGTCGCTAAAGTCGAAGATGTTCGCTAAGCAAAATGGTGCGCCCGGAGAGATTCGAACTCCCGACCTACAGCTCCGGAGGCTGCCGCTCTATCCATCTGAGCTACGGGCGCGCGTTTCGGTTTGGTAAGTGTACATCGCCGGAGTATCACCATCAATTCGGCGCGTCCCCGTACTGGGACCGCCTCAGCCCTCGACGCTTGACGAGTTTCGCCTCAAGAGACACAATCGTAAGCCAGACTTTCTGAGGTGACCATGCTGCCGTTTATCTTTATTCTGTTTGCGTTCTTATTCCGATTCATTCCCTACCATCCCCTGGGATTTACTCCCGTGGCTGCGTCGTTGCTTTTCTTTGGCGCTCGCGGATCGCGAAAGCAGCTATGGATTCCGTTGGCCCTGATGGCTGCGTCAGATGTCATCCTGACCAAATTTGTCTATGCCTACCCGTTCACCTGGGATCACTACGTCACCTTCGCCTGGTACGCGGCGATCTTGTGGCTGGGCACGAATCTGCGAGAAAATTCAAAACCAGTGCGCGTGATTATGGCGGCATTAGCTAGTTCGGTTTCGTTTTTCCTGCTGAGTAACTTTGCCGTTTGGGCCTCGTGGACAGACATGTATCCCAGGACTTTGGCGGGATTAATGACTTGCTATGTTGTAGGCTTACCATTCTTTAAGCGCGCTGTTGCAGGAGATTTACTATTCACGACGGCGATGTTCGCGACGCCATTTGTTCTGCTGCAAATCTCAAAGCCGTTTCATGGAGACGGCGACCACGCCGCAGCCGCGTAGGGACAGCCGCCCCCGGCTGTCCAATCGAGCATAGCTCGATTACGGATCTCAATCTCAATTCTTAACAGGCGTGGGGCGAGATCGACCTGACCGCCTCTTCGCCATTAGTACCCCCGCCGTCAGCCCAACCGCCAAAACAATCCATACCCAATACAAATGCGATCGGAACAGCTCTCCAAGACCATGAACGAATCCCGGACCAAACTTCAGAATTAAAACCGCTAAAATTAGGAATCTGACTACTCGCCCCGAGAATATCGCCAGCAAGAACTTCCAGAAGCCCATCTCCGACGCCGCTGCAGCCAATACGAATAATTTAAACGGTGTTGGCGGAGGCAACATCGCCGGAAACATCAAACTCCAGAACGGATGCTTCTCGAACGTTCCATGAATTTTCTCAAAGCGCTCGGCAGGAATCCGCTTCCGAAGCAGCTCTTCGCCGCCTTTGTATCCGATAACGTAGATAATAATGCTCCCGAAGGCGGACCCAGCGGACGCCATCAGCACGTATAGCAGGAGCCGTGCGGGATTCTGGTACACATATCCCGCAACCACCACGTCGACTGGAAGCCCGACAATCGAGCCATCGAGAGCGGCGATGAGAAATATTCCCCAAGCCCCAAGCGGCTTAAGCACCGCCCAGAGGAATGCGCTGTATCGGGAAAGAATGTGCTTGATTGTTTTCAAACGACGAATTTAGCTCCTAGCTCTCAGCTTCTAGCTAGACAACGGACCTGAATGAGAGGGATGTATAAAAGGAAACTCTGCACTTACTAAACACTGTAGTTCGCCACGACTCGCATCACTGTTCCAGTCGGTGACAACTCCATAAACTCTCCAGTGCGTGTCCCCTTCTGATTTGTGTAGTAGAGGACGACACTGTTTAAGCCCAGGAGAACGTCCTCAAGGCGAAAGTGGAGTCCCGGGTAAGCTTCTAGCCCTCGCTTAAAGTAAGCCCTCAAGTTGGCCTTTCCGGCCACCTTGCCGTCAGATGTTCCCAATAGCTGAGCGGCAACCGGCGAAGTCAACTCGATCGCATCCTCGTAATGCGCCATGATCAAGTCCAGATCGTGAGCGTTCCAAGCCGCAATCCAGTGATTGGCCAGAATCCGGGCCTCGTCTTTTGTCACAGCTGTTTGTCCTCATGGGCGGTGTTTCCATTCACCAGTTGCAAAGCGTGTGGCAGCAAATCAATCACCGCTTCGAGGGATTCGACAGCGCCCTTGGGGCTTCCGGGCAGATTTAAAATGAGCGACCGGCCGGATACACCGCACAAGCCGCGACTGAGCGCAGCAAAAGGCGTTTTCTTGCTGCCCTCAGACCGAATACGTTCCGGGATTCCCTGGATCAGGCGCTCACATACGGCCCCGGTAGCTTCTGGTGTAACGTCGCGGGGTGCAATTCCTGTTCCGCCCGTGGTTACGACCATCCCGGCCTTGCCGGCGAGATTAAGAATGGATTTCTGAATTGCCGCTTGATCGTCAGGAACTACGTCCGTCGCGAGGACGTTGAAGCCGTGCTCTTTCAGAAAATTCGCAACAGCTGGGCCCGATTGATCTACCCCCTCGCCACTCGCGCAGGAGTCGCTCACCGTGAGGACAGCGGCAGTCAACTCACGAGTCGAGGAGGACATCCTCTTCCTCCTCACGCCGGGTTTCGCCGCTATCGCGATTGGACTCGTCAAGCAGGCGTAATCCTTCCATCAGGAGACCTTGCGTGTTCAAGGTTGTGGTTTGCTGCGTCGTTTTCGCTTCGAAATTAATCTGGAAGTTGCCGCCCGTCCATCTAAGAACCTTGAATACAGCTGCATCCCCTGTAAGGCTGCCGTAAACCGCATGCACAACTTGGCCTTCCTGAAAAAACATTTCGCATTTATCTTTTCCTTCGACCATGGTGAGAGAACAACTCTTGCGTCCCATTTCGAGAGACTGCACCAGGTCAATCACATTCATCTGCGAAAGGTTGCCGCGAACCACCCCATCGGACGCGGTCGACTTCGCCATCTTTTCCAGCGCAATCTTGTCGATCAGTCGCTTGATGCGGTGTGTCGCTTCTTTAAGGAAGAACGGCTTCTCCACAAAATCGTCCACGGGATATTCGTGCATGGAGAGCTTTTCCGCGATGTCAACTTTCGTGGCCACCAACACCACGGCGATTCCCGCCGTCGCAGGGCGGCTTTTTAATTTCTCGACAAGCTGCCGCCCATCCATCCCGGGCATGCGGTAGTCGCTTACCAGCAGGTCGGGAACGTCCTCGACGGCCTTCAACAGCGCGTCAGCTCCATCGCTCGCCGTGCTCACAATCGCTAGCGGAGTCAGCGCGTCCCGCAGCATCCCAAGAACCATGGGATTGTCATCGACCAGCAGCAGCTTGACGTTATTTGCCATGCGATGATTTTTTCGCGGCGCGAACGTAATCGCCCGATTTGCCGCCGGACTTCCGCTCCAGCACCACTTCGCGAATCTCGATTCCTTTATCGAGCGCTTTGCACATATCGTACACGGTCAGCGCGGCAATGCTGACGGCAACCAGCGCTTCCATCTCCACTCCGGTGACGGCGGTTGTAGTTACTGTTGAGTGAATAGCGACGCCATTCTCGCATAGCCGAAGAGTCACATCAACGTGGGAAATGGGCAATGGGTGGCACATGGGAATTAGCTCGGAAGTCCGCTTCGCCGCCATGATCCCAGCCAACCGCGCAACCTCAAGTGGATCGCCTTTAGGATTCTGCGGGAGCGCCGCGAGCACAGCAGGCTTAAGGACGACGAAAGCGCTTGCCTCGGCGGTGCGCTTGCTTACGGACTTCGCAGAAACATCGACCATGGAGGCGCGTCCGGCGCGGTCGTAGTGAGAAAGTTTCTTGGGCATCCGGATCAACATCTTACTAGAAGCCATTTCGTGAATCAGTTTCCCGACCTTGGAACCGGAAAATCAGAACACTGATTTGTTCTATAAGTAGAGACGCTATGCAGAGGCTCTTATGAGTGGCGATTCCCTACCTTTGGTCCTGCCGCTCTCGCGCTTTGCGACCGACTCACGCGAGGCTACCACCCTGTATCGCGAACTGCGCAAACCACTGCTTCGCTATCTGGTATGCCTGGGGCTGTCCAGCGACGAAGCGCAAGATGTGGTGCAAGACGCTTTTCTTAGCCTTCACAAGCATTTGGTCTCCGGCGGATTGCAAGATAACATTCGCAGCTGGCTGTTTCGGGTTGCACACAATCGGGCTAGAAATCGCCAGCAAAGTTACGATCGGCGGTTTGGCACACAGCTCGATCTCGACGCCGATTCGATTTCGCCCACGGCGACGCCAGAGCAAGTTGTACTTGAAAAGGAAAAATTCCGCCGCCTGGGAAGGGCTATCCGTCTGCTGACTTCATCCGAACGGGAATGCCTTTTGCTTCGCGCGAGTGGGTTGCGTTATCGCGAGATCGGCGAAGTGCTCGCGATTTCAACTTCCACGGTAGCTGATACGGTGGATCGCGCAATCAAGAAACTAGCGGAGAAATGCAATGTGTGACTATTCAGGAAAGTTAGTTGCGTGGATGGATCGCGAGCTTCTCGACGACGAAGCCGCCGATGTCGATCGACATGTCACTGCCTGCGCGGAATGCCGGCGGCGTATTGAGGCATATGAGCAAGTGAGCGCCGGTTTTGTGGCCTACTGCGCCGCCGCCGTTGAGCAAAAGACATCTTCAAGGCTACGGCACTGGGTACCTGTCCTATCAGGCGTTGCTACGGCGGTAGCGCTCTCGGTGGTGTGCTTCTTGCGCGTACCCGTCAAACAAATTCCTGTGCGTCCGCAAGAGGCAGTGGCCTCCCCAGCGAGCGTGATCGAGACCGCGCCAAGGCTCGCCAAGGCAATTCATCAACGTCGTCCCGCTCCGCGTACGAAGATGGCGAGTGCTAGTTGGACGCCAGCTGAACCTGCCATTCAGATCGTTATTCCAGCAGAAGCCATGTTTCCCCCCGGGGCTGTACCCGAGGGGATCAACTTTGTTGCGGAACTCGATATTGCGGCAGATGGATCCGCACAAGGACTTCGTCTACAGCCGTAATTTGATCGGATTGAAAAAGGAGAACTACTCAAATGAGACTTGCAATGATCTTCATCACTCTTGCAGTTTCTTCCTGCGCATTCGCCCAGGATGGGGCCAACGTCATGTATCAAACCCCTGGGCCAGTCGGTCAAGTCGCCATCGCCGATTTCGCAAAAGGTCCCGCAGCTCCGATTAAGGGCGCACCCTATTCCGCTACGATAACCAACGAGTCTATCCAGACGCTCGCGGATGGCAATCGCATCGTTCAAAACAACACTGGGACGGTTGCGCGGGATTCACAGGGCCGCACGCGTCAGGACGCTCCTCTGCCGCCAATTGGCAATCTTTCCGCAGCGAACGCGCCGCATCTCGTCTTCATCCAGGATCCTGTTGCGGGCACCGCTTACACCCTAAATTTGACCGACAAAACCGCGTGGAAACACCCGGCGCCTCCCGCCGGAGCGCCTGGTCCAGAGGTCGTCAGCACGGGTACATTTTTCATACAAACAGCGGACGGCGGCGGTGTTCCTCCGCTTCCTCCGCCCCCACCTCCTCCGATGGCCATAGCGAAACGTCTGGCGGAGGGTGATCAGTCCGGAGCAACCACGGAATCCCTCGGCTCGCAAACTATCGAAGGGGTCGTTGCGACGGGAGTTCGCAGCACGCGCACGATTCCTGCCGGGCAAATGGGAAACGAGCGAGCGATCACTATCGTTACTGAGGTATGGACTTCGCCTGACCTCAAAACGATTGTCTCCAGCAAACGCAACGATCCGCGAATGGGAGAACAGACATTCCAACTGACGAACATCGTGCGCGCGGAGCCTGACCCATCGTTGTTCACGGTGCCGGCAGATTTCAAGATCGTCGATGGCGGACCAAAAACCATCATCAATTACCGGAGAAATCAGTAGAAGCTATAAAGCTGGGCAGCGCGGCAAATGCTGACGGCAACCCGCGCTTCCACTTCCACTCCAGCGACGCCAGCGGTGGTTAATGACTTGGCGCAAATATCCCTTACTTGGAAGCTATCTTCACGAACGACTAGGCCAAGACGCCGAGATACTCACTCATTCGCCGGATTCAGTGTTGCGGTTCTCGCGACGACAAGTTACAGTCGGCCTCATATGAGAATATCGGTCGAATCGCTCTCGAAGCGGTACGGCAGAGTGCACGCACTGGATGATGTTACGCTTACGATTGAACCGGGACAGATATTGTCTCTCCTGGGGGTCAATGGAGCGGGAAAGACAACACTGCTTCGATGCCTGAGTGGTGTTGTCTCAGGTTCTGGGAGCATCTCGTACGACGGCGAAAAGTTCACCCGCGGAAACATGAACCTGCGACGAAAGATCGCATTCCTCCCCGATTTTCCGATCGCTTTTCCTCACTATACTGTTCTTCGTCATATCGGAATGGTGCTGCGGCTCTACGAAGCGGATGATCCGGCTATCGAGCCACGCGTCTTGGAACTCTTGAGAGGCTTCGATCTCTTGCCGCTTGTTGACACCCCGATGTCCAAACTTTCTCGGGGTCAGGCGTACAAGACCGCATTGGCAGGTCTTTTAGCAGTTGACGCCGAGCTTCTGCTGCTCGACGAGCCGTTCGCATCGGGGATGGATCCGAACGGGATTACATTCTTGAAGCGTGAGGCGAGAGCGGCGGCTTCTCGGGGCCATACCGTCATCTATTCAACCCAGATACTTGATATCGCTGAAACTTTGTCGGACTGTCTCCTGATAATAGAGCGTGGCCGGGTTCGCTACTACGCCTCGCTAAGTGAACTTCAAGGGACGGCATCGCGCCAAGAGGGGAACAGCGTACTTGAGCAACTGTTCGAAAAACTACGGAGTATCCCGCAGTGAAATTGAGTTCTCCGGCGCTTGAACGCAACCTCCAGCAGCACGTGCGTCGTGAACTGCGCCCATCCCCCTTGCTCTGGAGGGACTACCGACAGCATCGGGCGCGTTGGTGGAAAAGAAATCGAAACTTCCGAGGTGTCCTCGGCTCCGTCTATATTCTCGCGGTTTTATTTTGTTTAGCCGTAAGCTCACGCAGGTCATTCGTATTGTTGGCCGTTGTCGCTCTGTATGCATCAGGGACTGCGCTTTTACGCTGTGCGACCTACTGCTCTCGTGTAGTTCGCGGCTACGACCGCGCTGTGCTAGTCGCATTGCCTGTTCTTGATGATGATTACCTTCGACACGAGTCGCTTAGTTTTTTTCGATCATGGGCGGGTGCTTTGGCCGTCTTCCTAGCAGCTTACGGAATATATGCGATTCTGTATGGGAACCTGCGACAGGATTTGGGAGCCGTTCTAGTTGCTGCGGTTCTTCAAACGCTTTCTGGACTCTGTATCGGCGCAGCCGTGCTTGTTAACAGCCCGAAGTGGAATTTGGCTTCGGCGGTTGTTCCCCTTTACGGCTTGATGATTGCGTGCTTGTTTCTGCCAGAGGACGCTCAGCGATTTCTCTGGTCCGCAACGTTGATAATGCCAGCCGGATGGGTGGCACATGGCTTTGCCGCACTTGCTGGTAATGCAGACAGCGCCGAAAAATTCTGGCTCGTTCCGGCGTTCATCGTCTCGGCTGCTCTGCCTTTTGCGCTACGAAGACTGCGGCTACGACTTGTTTCCGAATTGGAATCGCCTGACGGCGCGTTCGCTGCCATCTTTGCCCTCGACGAGGAGCAAGAACAAGCGCCCTTGCTGAACGCCGTCGGAAGCGGGCAACCGCTGGTTCGTGGCGTTCAATTGGCTCGGGAATTGAAAGGCACGGTTTGGAAACGGTTGGGATGGATAGAACGAGTAATCGGGGTTTTGCTGACCGATCGCGAGAAAGTGGTTGCGGAGTTCATGCTGTCAAACGAACTCGGTGCATGGTCGAAAAAACTGCGGATAGCTGCGGTTATCACGATCACTGGCACGGCCATCACCTTCATCTCTCCATCGCTGCCACCGTGGCTCTTCTTCGTGCCAATGCTAATCGCCGCCCTAATAGCCGCTCCGGTACTGGGCGGTTCGTGGCCAGGGTTCAAGGGTTCTATGGCGTATGACCTGGCTCCCCCTTCATATGCCTGTTTCCCGATCAGCTATGGAGAGATCTCCCGCGTAATGCTAAAGACGAATCTGATACGAGCATTGACTTGGGCTCCTTTGGCGCTTGTCTATGCTGCGGCGCTTGCACATCGGAGCGGATACTCATTAGAGTATGGGAGCGGGGTCGGTCTAGAGATAGTGCTCATCCTGATGGCTGTCCAGCCAGCTATTGTCGCTGGCCATTTTTCGTCTGGCACAAACGATACAAAGCAGATTAACGTCCAAGTTATTTCTTTTTTTGGTTTCGGCTTGATTCTTCTCATCATTATGGTCACTGCAGTATCCATGATGTTCATTGTGCCTACGCTTCTTGTACAAGCGGTTGCCATTGCAGTTGTGTTCGCAATGAGTCTGATGGGGTGGGCGGTCTACAAGGTTCTGTTCGAGCGTGGCCGGATAGATTTATTATTCCCGGCCCGCACACAATGATCGGCGAATAAACGCGTCGAGACAACCTGCGTCCCAAGGGGGACCAACTCCCTACGCGTATCGGAACGGACGCTCTTCAATACTCTTCCAGAAGTAGGCGAGGATGATCACGCTCGCGATTGCCGCGTATGCACACCAGAGCGACGTGAAGGCGTAGCGCTTGAATGCCATTACCGCCAGGAGAATCGCCAGGTTTGCCGCGCCGAAGACTACCATCATTTTTATTTTCGAGAAAAATAGCGAGCCGCATGTGACGATCACATAAAGCACAGCGACCGCAGTGTTGTTCGTCGCCTGATTGATGTACACAATACTGTCTCTCATGACGTATAGCTGTAACGGATACGCCGTCAACGCCCACAGTATGTAGAGCGCCGTTCCCACGCCGAGCACGACGAACGGCAGCATGCGGGTGCGGCTCTTTTTATCCGGCTCGAAAAGATACACGCTTAGGGGCAGCAGGAAAGGGAGCAGGCCTTGCGCATAGAGCATGAACGCCGCGCCCATGTCGTGCGCCACCATAGGCGAGAGAATTCCGTCCAATCCGAGCCAGACGAATCCCTCGATGAATTGATGGATCGCGAATAGCACGGGTAGCGCCGCGAAAAGCAGTTCGCGCCTGTGCTTCACCTTCGTCAACGTGACCACGCCGACTGCGCCAAGAACTCCGCTGCCAACAAAATTTGCGGTTGCCGAAAAACACATGGCTCGTTTTCTCCGCTGTGAACATTACATCTGCCATCGCGGAACGCAAGAGATTTCTGATATCACCGCGCGTGGAGGCCTTATTTAGAAATCACGTCTGGCGGAGGTGGAAGGTTGCGGTGCTTTAACCATTCCATGCTGATGTTCTGGGTTCCAGTGGTTTTCGGAAGCGTATCCAAGTCGGGCATAAAGATTTGCAGGCCGGCTTCGGGAGTCATTCGTGTGTAGCCGTTTACTAGTTGTTTTTGATAGTTGTTAAGGTCCAGATCGAACCATGCGTCGTTTGAGATATCCACCATAGTGAGATCCACATGGTGCATGGTGAGTTTTCCGAAGTCGATTGTGCCATCTTTCAGACTCAAGAAATTCCGCCATTGCTCCACTTTGGTCGCAGCCTCTTCGGCGTTTCCATAAATTTCCTCGATATCCGGAGTAACGACCCGCACTCCAGTCAGTTGCCCATGGATGTGAGGCGGCGGAAGCAATTTAAGGGTATCGAAATAAATGTCATTGCCGGAAACTTCAACACCCGGAATGCCCCGGGAATTAAACAGGTCGGAGACGCTGATGTGCAATCCGCCGAGAAGCCATTTGAGCGGGAGTTTCAGAACGGAGAGCTTTATGACGTGTACTTGAATTCGATTGTCGGGGGTTGCAGCGACGCTGCCGATTATCTCGACTGGCATCGAAATCAGCTTGTGCAAGGTTCCCTGGAGCTTAATGTTGTCGCCGTCGGCCAGAAGCGTTATGTTCCTCAGCGGCGCGTTTGCAATGTCGCCCGCATTGAGGAAGTTGCCGATATCTCCGATATTGGCTCGAATCACGCCAGCTTTAATTTCTAGGATAAAGGACTCGGGATCATCGAACGTCGGAATCACGTCGCGATGAGTGCGGATCATATTTCCTCGCAACCAGCGGACGTAGATACGGAAATCCGGACCTCGTCGCAGCATCAGGTTATGCGCATACACGGCCGTAGGAGCGGACCCCGGCGTGGTGGGGGTCGTGACTCCCGAGGGCGAAATACTCGAAGGAGCGGCAGAAGCTATCGGTTCGCTCGCAAATTTTCCCGATCGTACATACCAAACTGCAAATACCAGTGCGAAGACCACAACAAGAATGCAAGCAGATACCAGAACCGCACGGCGACCCCGCATATTGCACTATTCTATGGCTAACCCGATGCGACTACTTAGTTTTGTAGCGGCTGATATACAGCGCGCACACAAACTTAACTGCCCGTCCTATTTGAAGACCAGATGAGCGACTGCGGATTCGAGATTCCAGTAGATGATCGCTACTGCTGTCAGATCGAAGGCGGCGTGCGCACACATCAGCATCCAGAGTCGCCCGGTGAACGCGAAGACCGTTCCGAATACAAGACCAGTGATGATTGCCTGTTCGGCACCAGGCAGGCCTTGGTCGAAGTAGTGGAGCGAGGCAAACAATGCTGCCGTTACAAGAACGGTCGCGATTCGGGCGGTCAGGCTCCGTCCGAGCAGCTTGCCGAGTCGTTCGAACATGTACCCGCGGAATAGTGTCTCTTCCCCGAAACCGCCGACGACAAGCATGGTCCACACGGCTGCCGCGAGCGCAGTCCAGTTTCCGACCAGATAATGGTAGGTCTGATTTGTTGGGTTTGCCCCGAGAAGAGGCATCACTAGCGCCTTCATGAGGAACTTGAACAGTATGCCAAAAGCGACGCCGGCGACCAGGCTTCCCATCCAGCTCTTAGGTCGCACGTAACCGATCTCGCGCCAGGGCGTGCGCGACAGCCTAGCCCACACCAAGACCAGGACAGCACTTAGCGGTGCCACGATCTGACCCGCGGCAATGACGAGAATCGCGAGAATGCCCAGCGGGCCGAATCCACGAAGTTGAGCGGCGAAACGATCTTGAGGTGTAGAGTATGAATTCGCAGCGTCGGCCGCATCGTTCATCTTATGAGCTCCAATCGGACCGATCCGGTCCGATACGTTGCCTCGGCGAGACACGACCTACCGCATCACGACCGGCACCCACTCTCCCGCGAGCATCTTCTCCCGATCCTGCGGAATTACGACGTAGCAATTCGATCGAGCGGTCGCGGCGATGTCTCCCGATCCGCGCCAGCCCGCCAACTCCACTTCCGCGTTTTCGAAATCACCGGTGAGGATTGCCGGCAGGAACCGCTTCAGGCCGGTCTTGGTTTTGATTTCCGATTTTGACTTTGCATGCAGGAAAACAAGTTTGTTTGGAGTCGTGCCGGCCAGCGCTTCCACCATCGGCCGCGCGAATAATTCGAACGTCACCATGGTTGACACCGGGTTTCCGGGGAGACCGAAGAAATACTTGTGCACAGGAGCTGCTTCGCGGACAGGAGTGTCCGCGCCACACAAGACTTGGCCGAAGACCGTGGGACGTCCCGGTTGAATTTGAACCGCGGTAAAGAAGAACTCCGCATTGAATTCTGCAAGTACCTGCTCGACTAGATCGTATTTTCCCATCGAGACGCCGCCGCTGATCAGCAGCAAGTCGGCCTCTAGTCCATCACTGATTAATTCGCGAAGGCGCGCCGGTTCGTCGGGGGCAACAGGAAGCAGGACCGGCTCTCCGCCCGCCCTCTGAATCTGGGCAGCCAGCGAATAGCTGTTGGAATTGCGAATCTGATTTCGACGCGGCTGCGCGGACATATCTACGATCTCATCACCTGTTGCCAATACGGCGATGCGGGGCTTTGAATAGACAAGCAAGTGGTCTCTGCCCACGGAGGCTGCAACTGCGACAGCGGCATGATCCAGTCGCGTGCCGGGCGCAAGCAGACGGTCGCCCTGCTTGGCCTCGGAGCCAACCGGAACAATATTTTCTCCGGCGGAAACGCTCTTGCTGATTTCCACTCGATCGTCTTTTGCCGACGTATGCTCGACCATGACAATCGCGTCCGCGCCAGGAGGGGACGCCGCGCCGGTCATGATCGATACTGCTTGCCCACCCTCAACTCTGATCGCAGAATCATCCGGGCCGCCGGCTCTGATTTCCCCAATGACCTCAAGTGTTGCAGGGAGATCTTGGATATCGGCAGCACGCACGGCATAACCGTCGCGCGCGGCCCTGGGGAACGGAGGAAAGTCCCGATCCGCGGACACCGGCTCGGCGAGAATCAGCCCAATCGCGCTGAGCAGTTGTGCCAACTCTTTACCGCGAGGACGCAGGGTCGCCGCATGTCTCTCGACCAAATGCCGCGCATCCTCGAAACTCAGAATGATAGGGCTTTGAGGCGCCGACTGCATTGAGGGATGATAGCGAGGCTGAACGGCAAAGACAAAGGAGCCACTTAGAGAATTTAATCAGATAGTTTTCACGCGATTCGACCGTCTTTGGTGGCGGTGGCTGGCGCTGCGGCTGCTGGCGCCTTTCTGAATTCGGGTCTCACAGTCCTGCCCATTAGCTCCAAATACACTTGTTCAATTTGTTTCGTGATATTTGGCCACAGATAGTTTTGTCGTATTCTCTCCTGCGCTTTCTTTGCCGCGCTCTCACGCAGTTCAGGATTTCCCACTAACAGCCGCAACATTTTTTCCAAATCAAGAACGTCTTTCGTCTTAAAGGTGTAACCCACTCCGTCCACCAGTTCGCGGTTCTCATGAATGTCACTTGTGAGAACACAAACACCTGCTGCCATCGCATCCAGCAAGGCCAGGGAGAGTCCTTCCATATCCGAGGGCAACACAAACAAGCAAGCATTGGTAAGCAGTTCGTCGAGCGCTTCGCCGGTGACCCAATCAAGAATACGAATTTGGTCGCTTTCGTGTTGTCGAAGGGTCGCAACATAGGAATCTGAATAGCTCGATCCGCCTCCCAGCACCAACTTAATGGGCGTCTTGAGCTTTTCGTACGCTTCGATCAGTAAATGGCAATTCTTCTCCGGCGAGAATCGTCCGAGAAACAGAATGTATTCACCTGATTCCAGCCCCCAGCCCTCCAAACGGTCGGTTGTACTGGCTCGACGAATGGAGGTCCCGTTCGGAACATACCCGATATTTGCTTGGAAGCGAGGCCCGAAGCGACTCTCCAGAGTGCGCGAAACAACCATGGTTGCGTTTGGAAAGCGCACAGCCGCATGTTCTCCCATTCGCAGTACGCTTGAGGCGACCCATCCCCATTTTGCCCGTTCCCAATCCAGGCCTTGAATCGTAACCACGGTTTTCTTTCCCACCAATCGCGGGAGAAATGAAAAGAGAGCAGGACCCAGCGCGTGATAGTGCACGATTTCCGCATCACCCCACATTGCGTGGACTGTACAAAGAAATGTGTGCAGAAGAGTTTCCAGGTGTTTCGTTCTAACTGTTGGAAGCCTTACGAGGCGAATTCCGTTGTGATTTGGCATTGCTGGTGTGAAATATGTGCGGCAATACGCCGTTACCTCATGTCCGAGCTGGGAGAGCTGTTTCCCAACCTCCTCGTAGTACGTTTCGATGCCGCTGTATTTCGAAACTACTCCTCGCCCTCCAATAAACGCTACCCGCAACGGCGGAGTGGTCCTGGGGACGCGGCTGATTTGAGCCAACTCCCGGTAGATCCCAATCAGCTTCAGATAATGTCCCTCTTCCGAGTGATTTGTGCGCACGAATTCCCGAGCTTCGCTCCCCATGCGTGCGGCGACTTCCGGATCGTAGTAAAGCCGGGAGATGACTTGAGCCAACTGATCTACGTCTCCTGAGCGAAAGAGTAACCCGGTCTGTCCGTCTCGAACCAGTTCGCGGCGCGAACCCAGGTCTGAAGCAACTACGGCGCGGCCGCTGGCAAAGGATTCCAGAATGCTTTTACCCATCGTTTCGTAGGCCCGAGATGGCAGGACGGTAAATCGGGCGGAAGCGATTAAGCTATCCAACGCGGCTCCGCTGAGATACCCGCTAAAGCTAACGTTGGTGAGGTGCAGACCTCGGGCGAGTTGTTGCAACTCGGATCGCTGCGGACCGTCACCCGCAACAATTAATCGGACCTCAGGAAGCTTCTGCATTGCGCACAGCAGATCGGCGATGCCCTTTTCCGCGGACAGTCGTCCGAAATATACAATGGGAGCATCTAAACCAAAATTGAATGGCGTTTGATACGGAATGCGCTGAAAATGTTGGAGAACATCAATCCGGTTTGCGTCCCAACCATTTTCTGTCAGCTTATCTTTTACAAATTGACTTGGTGCGAGAAAACGGTCGATGCATTTTTCATACGTTCGCAGCCATTTGTGCGCATAGGCCTCAGCCGCCAGGACCCATGCGGAGCCCGCGGGTCCGTTGTAGCAACCCTCGGTTACAACATTCAAGAACTTGCCGCGGTGGCACTTCTCGCAGGCAACACCGCGCGAAACCATGTTGTAGCTTGGGCAAATCAACTTGAAATCATTTAAGTGGTATAAGACCGGAACCTTTTGGGCCCTCAACTCCCAAAGAATCGATGGGGACAAATGGTGATAGATATTTCGTACGTGCGCCACGTCCGGGCGAAAATCCGCAATCATGTCTCGCAATTTCCTTCGCGCCTCGGTTGAATAGAGTGCGTGCGCCGCCTGCCGGGCCCGGGTCAGCAAGCCGACGGCTTGACTCTTGAAATTAATAAGGTTTACGAAGTGCTGATCGTGGGGCGTTGGCTCGCCGCGCGGATCAGCCATGGAGAACAATGCGACCTCATGCTGCCGTGATCTCATTAGCTCCATGGCTTCGAACAGATAAGCTTCAGTTCCGCTGAAGGGAAAGTTATATTTGTTGCAGTACAAGATTCTCATGAGGGTCGTTTTGTGTGACTTTGGCTGTCTGTTGCAGAAGCAAATCTACAAAGGCCGCCTGATTGATGTTGCGAGCGAACCCTTGTGAAATCGTCTGCGTCGCAGCCGCTCGGATGTTCCTCAAAATGTCAGGCGAAGAGCTGCGTATTTTCTCGACTTGACGTAGAAAATCGTCGATCGATCCCTGGCGAAAAAGAAATCCATTCTGCCCGTTCATAACTAATTCGGGGATTCCCGAGATAGACGGAGCGAGGACGGTTTTTCCCCGCGCCATCGCTTCCATCAGCGCTAGGGGCAGTCCTTCGCTCCGGCTGGTGAGGACGACCAAGTTCGAGTTCTCGTAAAAGGTATCCAGTTTCGATTGCGAAAGATGTCCGAGCAGGACTACTTCGTGCTCCAAGCCAAGGCGTCGAATAAGAATTTGCAATGGTCGTCGTTCTTTTCCTTCCCCAGCAATGAGGCAGGCAAAGGGGCGTCTGCTTCGTTTCAATCTGGCGCATGCCTCAATTAGGAATGCATGATTCTTTACACGATGTAGACGTCCTACCGCCAACATCACGAGGGAAGGCTGCGTCACACTTGCCGGCGAGGTTCGCGTCACGTCTACGCCCATTCTGCGAATGAATATTTTCTGTGGATCAACCCAGCGATAGTGGTCGATTATGTAATCCCGGTTAAATTCGGAGACGGTCGTGCAGAAGTGACAATTGCGCAGCTTGGTGTCCAGATACGCCCCATGCAAGAGAAGATCAGATCCATGCAGCGTCACGCTATACGTGATACCCAGCAAACGCGCCGCCACCATTGCGATCCAGGACGCAAAGTACCCATGATGAACTTGGATGTGATCGACGTCGGCGGTTTCCAGCAGAATGGCGAGATATGCGCCAAGAAATGTGTGGAGAATTGCTTTCAATCTTCGGCTGGCAGATTCGTTGCCCAGAACCAGCGAGCGAACAAGTATGTCGCTGAGCAATGGCAATTTTCGGAGGCACAGCCATGCCGCCCGTATCGAATCACCTAAACGCAGCGGTAGTATGTAATTCGTTTCAGCTGACCATGAGTTCAGTTCGATATTGATCGCGTCAGCAGGCCGGCGCGCACTACATGGGATGACCGCAACCCCTCTCCCGCGTAGTTCCGCGATTTCCTGCGCCACGTACGGTTCTACGGGCGAGGGAAACACATTCGTAATGTAGGCAATCGTTCGCATCTTGATCCGATCGAAGAACAAGCTCCAGCGTGAGATTGGGAATCCCTGTTGTGTGAACTGAGCGCGTCCTTACTCCAAATAGCTCTGATTCAATCTGGCTCGACGGTTCTGAGAGGCCAGAATTCCCGCGATCGTAAACAGTAGCCCGTTCACGAATTGATAGCTCATGACTACGAAGCTGGCATTGACCAAATAGACGATGACCAACACGGGCCAGAGACTGCGAAATTCGGCATCGAGAAAATTCCCATCGGGGGCGGGCACGAATTTTCGGCGGCGTGCACCCAATCGAAAGAGGTCAATAATCACCCAAACGTACAGAGCCAGTCCCAATAACCCGTGCTTCACTGCGATCTCGAGATAGGTGTTGTGAAATAAGAAATATGGAGGGTGGAAATCGCTGATTCGGCGCGCAAGTTCCGGCTGAATGCTGTCTGCGCTCCATCCCAAAAGCGGTTTATCGAGAAACATCTCCCATCCCGCAGCGTACATGCCCATGCGGAACTCAACTGGGCCGCGCTCCTGCAGGCGGTCGCTGAGGGATGTATTTGTGTCTCCGAAGACGAGGAAAGTCGTGATGCAGATGCCGCTTGCCACTAGAATGCACAGGCAGGCGCGCTTGACTTTTGAACTCGAGGAGAAGAAAGGCACAACTAGCAGCGATCCCGCAAAGGATGCCCACACGGCTCGTGTTTTCGTGGCCAGAATTGCGACCGGTAATGCTGCTGCAAACAGTAACGCTAACAGTCCGCGTAATCGCCGGCGACGGAATGAATCCATCGCGATCAAACCCAACAAGTTCAGAGTCACACCATTCGCCACTGCTTGAAGGAACGGACCGCGCGCGCGATCGGCGTGAATTCCGAGGCTTTCGTCCAGTATGTAACGGGGAAAAATTAGGCTTCGGGCGTCGATCAAGAAAAAGACTGCCGTGAGGCTTAAGTAAGCCAGGATGAGAATGGAGAAAATCTCGAACCTCCGCACTGAATTCGCATCCTGAAAGACGAGTCCAGCCAAGTGATACAGGGTGAAGGGAACCACCCACTTTGCGGCAAACAGGCTCCAGTTTTGCGCCTCGTACGATTCCGCCAGAACGCTGGAGAGTGCCAGCAACACCAGGCCGAATATTGGAAGAGTGACGGGACCGGGAATCCAGGGCGATTGCTGCACTACAAAAGTTCGAAGAAGCACTACAAAGATGAGCGCGAAAAGGGCAACTCGATCCAGCGAATAGAATTGAAGATCTGGTGGACGGAAAAGCATTATCGCCAACGTTGTTATAAAAACCGCTGAGGGTGCGGCCAGAAGCGCCTGTAGCGGACGGGCCATTGCCAAAATGGCGTGTCCAACAGTAGGCGCCCCACCTGCTTCCAGACGCACCAACGAAGACGTATTGAATTCCTGGTAATTCATGCACCAGTGCCCTGAAGGACCACAAACACCGTTCTGTAGAGGATTTGCAAATCCATCGTTAACGACCAACGCTCAATGTATTCGAGGTCTAGCGCCATGTTGCGTTGGAATGACGGATCTCTTCGCGCAGTAACTTGCCAGAGTCCGGTGATGCCCGGAGTTACATCGAGCCGCCGCAGATCGCGGGGAATATAGAATTGGCAATCGTCAAGAGGATGTGGCCTTGGTCCCACGAGGCTCATTTCCCCTATCAAAACGTTCCAGAGTTGAGGTAATTCGTCCAGGCTGTAACGCCGCAAGATTCTACCCAGCCGCGTAACCCGAGGATCGCGAACAATCTTGAAGAACGGCCCTTTGCGCTCATTTTGGGACCTCAGTCCGGCTTTCATCGCATTGGCATTGTCAATCATGGTTCTGAATTTGATACATACAAAAATGCGGCCCATCTTCCCAGCACGAGGTGCGCAATAAAATACCGGTCCTCTCGAATCTAGTTTGATAAATGCGGCGATCACTGCCATCAATGGCGCGATAGCGAGCAACCCCAGTGCGGAGCAGATGATGTCGATCATTCGCTTTATACTGACGGCAAATCGCGGCGCTGAAGTCTTGCGCGAGGTTGCAATTGGGAAAGAACTTGGAGTTTCGAAAGTAAACTCACTCCTCAAGTTTGCAGACTGTAGCTTTCTGCGGGGGAGGGTTGCATTGACGAGTCCGATCGGAGGAAGAAAGCGTGTCGCGAATGCTTCCTCAGCAGGATTTCCGGATTCATAGACCTGAGAAGTACGCATTGAAATCATTTCCTTTTCATTTCACGACTGCGGTTGGGAACTTCTGAACACGTAGTTGGCCCGAGTCATAGCCTCTTGTAGATCTTTTCGGGAATCGGAAACTTACGATCCTTTAACACTGTTCCCAACAAGCGGGCATTGGCCGAATGCAGTCTTTCTTTGACCTTGCGCGCGGCAACTCGGCGAGTGCAACTGGCCGTCAAAACCAGAACTACTCCATCGCAAAGATGGCCAAGCAGCAGTGGATCGCTGAATTGTCCAGCTGGGGGCGCCTGAAAAATCGTGTAATCGAAAGCGAGACGAAGCTCGTCCAAGCGGTTGCGCAGCCAGCCCGCGGATAGCGCCCTCTGATTTCGCTGAAATACATCCCAGGGCATCAGCCACAGATTCTTGGAGAGACATAGAGCGGAGTCTCGACAATCAAATCCGTCGCGGTATGAAATTGGAATGTGAAATCTGTTCTCATCGATTCGCGGCTGGGGTGTAACTTCAACGATGCAAACGTTTCCCGCGATTTCATCTGACAACGAGTGCCCGACCTTGAGGCAGATGTCCGCGACGTTAGAGCTTTCATCAACGCAACTGAAAACTACCTGCCGGGGAGACCTCAGTCCGCCCCGTAAAAAAAGCTGTTGAACCAGAGAACGAATCTGTTCCTCACCAAAAAGCCGGCTGTTCCAAACAGCCCGTTCCTTGACGTCGCCTTGTTCCCGATCTGTAACCGCGTCTGAAGTGACGCGCCCAAAGATTGTGTTTAGAACAGTAGTCGTGGTCATGATTTATTGCTCACCTGTATTCAGACCCTTTAACGACGTAATAAATCGGGGTGAGAACGTCTCGCCAAATATCAGTCCGGCTTCGCGGGCAGGGAAGCTAGTACCACAGAACCCAAATATGCGGATACCTCTTCCGGAGTTCTAAACCCCGTGGCCAGGTAGTCGGCCGCAAAAGCAAGCCCAGTGCTGACCGTGCCGCCGGTTAGTAAGCCAATTGCGCCGAACATCCAACATGACCAGATGGGCAATGCCGGCACTCGAGGGTCCTCTGCGATAGTTACGTTCAGAATTCCGCCCCGATCCAACGCGTCGCCAATCCTTGCCTCTTCCCGCTTATTCACATAAAGCAGATACTTTTCTTCGGCACCTTTTAATGCACGAAGCAGTTCTTCCTGTTCAATAGCCAGATCGCCGAGTTGATGAGCGCTGGTCCTGTAGCTGGACAACACCATCCCGAGGGACGCGCTGCGAGCCTCGAGAGCCCGGCTCTCGACCTGGTTTTTTACCAGCTCTGCTTGAGTCCAATCCCGGTTCGGGTCTTGCTGCGTTGTCACGTCTCGAACCGGAGCCTGACCCTCTGCTGCGATGGCGGTTTTAGTTTCGGCAATCTGCTGATCTATTTCCTGAACCACCCGATAGGAAGGCTGAAACTTGGCGAGGAGATCGGTCCGCTTTAGCTGAAGGTCGAGTAATTTTGATTTCATCTCTCCAAGGAGTTGTGGGTTATCGGAGCTGCGAATGACTGTCGTTGCTCGGGTTGGCAAGACCTTCAATGCGGCTTCGAGGCTGCGGATCCGTTGCCGTGTCTCGGCGAGCGCAACACCAGTCTCGCGATAATTCGCATCAGCGTCACTGAATCTCTTCAGTGCAATGTCGCGCTCCAAGGAGGCTGAAACCACTCCTTCCGATTCGGTGAATTTCATAAGCCGGAATTCGGCTTGCTGCAGTCCGCGCCGGGATTCGACCACCTGATGGTCAAAGAAATCAAACTGCCCGGAAGGCCTGCGAACCTCCTGATGCTTCTCCAAATAGGCTGCCGCAAGGCATTGCAACACCCGAGCGGCCTGTTCCGGTTTCGAGGAGTCGTAAGTTACGGTTATCAACGCCGATTTCTTGGTAGCTTCGATATTGAGGCGTCTGCCGAGACGGCGTACGCCCCGCTCAAGGCGCGCTTCATCGCCTCCGCCGAGGTTCCAGGGCATTTGCCATCCGGCGAGTAATCCTGAATTGCTTACCACCGTCCGCAGGATGTCCTGGTCTTGAATCAACTCAACTTCTGAGTTCAGCTCCTCTTCAGTCACTACCTCATCTTCGATTAAGGGTGATTGAGTTGGAGTGGGGGTCAATACCGGATCCAACCGCCCGCGCCTAACTAGAACTTTCATCTCCGCCTGGTAAGAAGGCGCAACAAGACTCCACAGAAGGAAACCAGCAAAGATCAGTGCAAAGGACATTAACAGCAAACTCCGCTGCCGAAAGAGAACTGATGCCACATCCCGCAAACTCGGAGAAGGGTCCCACTCAGTTTTTCGAACTGTCAGTTCTTCTCTCATGGGCATTGCTTGCTTCGCTGTACGCCTTGCTGCTTTGCCACCACACCAAGCCGTTATTCAAACCTTTTCGCGTACCGGATCAGGTGTCGGGTGCACTAAAAGCTTGCTGGCATCGAATAGAGACTCATGTTGGAGGTTGGTAAGAATCGTTTTATTTTCGAGATCGTGTTTTGCGGCACGAAGATGAAATCCCCTGGCAGAAGATGGATGTCTTCATCAAGATTTCTCGACTTCATCATCGATTTCACATCCAGCACGTGTGATTCGACGATTTCGGAAGTTACGCGCCGAAAAAGAACGACTTGCGAATGTCTTGATCGCTCGGTAAAGCCCCCGGCCAACGCGACGCCTTCGCTAAGCGTGATATCCGCCCGAAGCTCGTACTTTCCCGGACGCCCGACCTCGCCTCCCGCGATGAAATATGGTCGGTCAAAGTCTTTGAGGAAGATATTGATCTCAGGATCGTGTAGTACCGGTAGATAAGCTTTTCTGATCGCCTCACGCAACTCCGGCAGTTTCATCCCTTCCGCATACAATTCGCTAAGCCCTTTTAATGCTATGAAACCGTCTGGTTGTACATTGACGACTTGATCGAACTCCGGCTCGAAAGCGAATTTGATATCCAGCACGTCACTCTTATGCAGCCGGTAGAGCGGACGGCGTTCCCCCGTCAGGGCTGGACTCCGTTGGCCGCCCGCTTCTCCGGATGTCGTAGCCTGCGCCGATCCAGGAACTGCTTCAGCCGCTGCCGGCTGCGGTTCCTGTGCGACGGCCACTTCAGAGACTTGCGGTAACGCCCAATAGATAAGAGCGAGAATTAAACCGTGGAAGACGAGTTTGATCTGGCTGTTCACTAGGCGGTTTCGCATTTCCCTGTGCTAGCCGCAATCTATTTCAGGCAGCGCTTACCAACAAGACATGGGAAGTTCTGTCTACAAAGGTTGGTAGTGGTGTCAAAGGATATTGAACGCCCCGGCTGACCTTAAGAGCCGCTATGAAAGCAACATTTGGCTGGGATGCGCCCCCGCCGCAGGACACGCTAGAATTCCCAGCGCGAAAAATTGCCGACAGTACTTGCTACTCCGGTAGGACCCCCGAAAGTACACTTGCAGAAAGTTGCTTCGGCGCGTATGCGCGCCGACTCTCATCCGTGCTGAAGCAAATTTTCTAACCGCCGGCAGTAACTTGGTTCGGAAATGGGACATGCAAGCGCTGCGCGCCAGTAAGTTTTCCACACCTCTTCGCCTCAAATCACCGTTGGGATGTCACAGAATTCTCTCGTGGCACATCGTAGGATTTAACAGGCTTTATTAACACCGAAGTTATTCATGAGAAATAGAAGGGGCTCACGCCCGCGTCAGGCCCAGGTTCTTCGCGTTTTGGTCGCCGATTCCAACCGGATGCAATCGCAGTTGTTGGTGAATGCTCTTCGCCGCCGCCGCGAATTCGATGTGCTATTCACCGAATTGGACATCGAGGTCGTTCTCAGCGCTATCGAGTCTGCGACCGTGGAAGTCGTGATTCTTGACCTTGATCATCCGCGGGATAGCGCTCCCGATATGGCCATGGTTCGGCGGCTACACATGGCGCATCCAAACATTCCTCAGATATTGCTGCTGGACCATTGCGAACCTCAGGTAGTTGTCAGCGCATTCCGCTCCGGGGCGAAGGGAATTTTCTGCTTCTCCGATTATCCATTTCGTCTTCTGTGCAAATGCATACGCTGCGTCCACAGGGGAGAGATATGGGCCAACACCGCGCAACTACAGCAGGTTATTCAGGAAATAACCCAGGTACCGTCACTTCGAACCGTGAACTCCAAGGGATTGAAACTGCTCACCCCACGCGAAGAGCAGGTCGTGGCATTGGTAGCCGACGGCCTTAGCAACCGCGAAACTGCCAGGGAGCTGAGCCTCACCGAAAATACGATCAAAAAATATCTGTTTCGGATTTTTGACAAGCTTGGAATCTCCAGTCGCGTGGAGCTCGTACTATTCGCCCTCAGCCATGGCGAACATCGAGAGGCCGAATGGTTAGCCGGTCAGCAACAATAAATCAAACTCTTAATGCCACCACCGTCGCGCCCCCACCGCCTTCATTCTGAGGAGGCTCTGTAACGGATTCCACATGAGGATGCTTCTGCAACAACTGGCGGAGCGCTTTGCGAAGAATGCCCATACCGCTGCCATGGACAACGCGCACCTGTGGCAATCCAGCGAGAAACGCGCGGTCGACGAATTTCTCGACTTCGCTGGCCGCTTCGTCAACAGTTCGCCCGATGACGTTGATCTCAGATGGAACGTTCTGATCTTCGCTCTCGAGAGAAATCGAAACTCCGCGGGCCCGAGCGGCTTTGACTGGAGATTCGGCGGCGCGAGTCAAAACTTCCGCGATGTCATCGCGCGCGATCTTCATCTTCATCGCGCCGATTTCGACTTCGAAGTGACTATCATCGATCTTGCGGGCTACTTTGGCGGCACGCCCGACGGATTTGAGTTTCACCATATCGCCCTCGGAGACATGCTTTACGACTTGCGGTTGGGCATTTGGATCACCCATGTCCGCGCCAGTAGTGTGTGCCACGACAGTCGAATCGAATTGTTCACGGAAATCTCGCCGCAGTTTTGAGATTCTCCGTTCCGCGTCTTTTGAAAGCTTCTGTGCCGCAGCGCGGTCCTGAATTGCGGTAACGGCTTCGCGGGCGTGATATTCGAAATCCCGCAGCACACTCTCGAGCTTCTTCTCCATTTCTCTAATCTTGATTTGCTGTTCTTTTTTCCCCTCGGAAGCGAGCCGGGATTTCTCGCGCTCCAATTCTTCTCCGCGGAGCCGCAATTGATTCCGTTCCTCATCGACTTCACGCAGACTGGAATGTAACCGATCCAGAAATTGTCCAACATCCCGTGTCTGAGTACCCAACCGGGAGAAAGCAGCTTCGATGATCGACGGATTCAGTCCGAGCCGCCGCGCGATGTTGAGCCCCGCCGAAGCGCCCGGCACACCAATTTTCAATTCGTAAGTTGGCTGCAACGTGGTCTCGTTGAATCCCACCGATGCATTCACAACGCCATTGGTATTCGCTCCGTATACCTTAAGCGAAGTGTGATGAGTGGAAATGATCGTGATGCTACCGATTCGGCGAAAGTGTTCAGCAATAGCAACCGCCAATGCGGCGCCTTCTTCGGGATCCGTAGCGGAGCCAAGTTCATCCAGCAAAACCAGCGACCGCGGAGTCGCAGTGCGCGAGATGAAATCAATATTTGTAACGTGAGCTGAGAACGTGGAAAGATTTTGTTCAATCGATTGATAGTCGCCAATGTCCGCGAGTACGGAGTCAAATATGGGTAGTTCCGCGCGATCTGCCGGGACGGGAATTCCAGACTGCGCCATCAAGGCGAGCAATCCCAGGGTCTTAAGGGCAACGGTTTTTCCACCTGTGTTCGGTCCAGTAATAACCAGCTCGCGAGCTTCACCTTCCAGTTCAATTGTGATCGGAACGATCTCTCCCGACTTGGTTTTGAGGTTGCGCTCAAGCAATGGATGGCGAGCATTGTGAAGAATCAGCCGAGTGTTTTGCTCGCGTGGGGATGGGCGCTCTCGACCGTCCATGGCGGGCTCAACCCGCCCGCGCTCGTCCAGTTGCACCGGAACGCAATCGTAGTCTTCCGCGAATCGCGCTTTAGCAAACTGCAATTCCATTTCAGCGAGAATTTCTACCGCCGAGAATATGAAGTCCGACTGCTGCCCGATCTCCTGAGTCATCTCCAAGAGAATGCGATGAATCTCCGCCTGCTCTTCATCGAGCAACCGGACCAGCTCGTTGTTCTGCTCGATGGTTTCAAGAGGTTCAACGAAAACCGTTTGACCGCTGGAACTCGCTCCATGCACCACGCCCTGCAGGCGCCGCTTCTGCTCAACTTTTACTGGGATAACAAAACGCTCACCGCGAATCGTGATTAATTCGTCCTGCAACGTTCCACCCTCAGACAGTCGCCGCAAATAACCGCGCAGCGACTCCTGGATCTGTCGCCTTTGCTTTTCGGTTTCACGCCGGATTTGGGCAAGTTCGGGCGAGGCCTTGTCTTCGAGCGTGCCGTCCGGCTGAATCTTGCCGCGAAAACTGCGCAGAAACACCGTGAAGTCTGCGATTCCAGTAGAGAGTTGTGTCACGACAGTCCACGGAGTCTTCATCGCGGTTGGGGGACTAAGAGTAATCTGACGCCACTCGCTCGCACGATCGACAACTAGAATTACATCGCGAATTTCAGTAGTCTCGAGGGCCGCGCCGGCTATCTTTGCTTTTTCCAGGTGAGGACTAATTTCGAGCAGCCCGGAAAAGTCAAAATTCCCTCCCACTCGGCGGAACTCTCGAATCTCACCGGTTAGATTTTGCTGATTTTCAACCCATGCGCGGTCAGTCGAAGGAACAAGTTTTGAAATCAGCTTTTGTCCGAATAGAGACTGCGCGTATCCGCGCAACTGTTCGCGGAATGATTCGAACTCCAGGACTCTCAAGCTGGCGTGAGTGACAGGCTGCGGCATTGCCACTCATGTTACAAGAACCGGCGTTTACTGATCAGCGGAGCTGCAGCAACATCGGCCGGCCAAGCGGGGGAGTGAAGAATCGCGGGGGCGCCCGCGCCACACAAAAATTAAGTTATAAATAGTATTGGAGCCTAAATGACTCGATCGTTATTTATTTTATTTCTAATAATCAGCAAGTTTGCCTTCGGACAACAACCTCCCGCTTCTAATCCGGCCAGTGCGAACGCAAATCCGAACAAGCATTTTGATCGAGTGCTGATTGTTGTTTTAGAGAATTCGGCTTATGTCTCTGCGATCAAAGACAGCTATCTCAAGCAACTAGCCGACGAGGGCGTCGAATTCACTAACTTCAGAGCCCTGGGCCACCCGTCATATCCCAACTACCTTGCCATGATTTCGGGAAGCACCTTCGGCATACATGGCATTTTCGGGGACGACCAAAAAGACATTCCAGATGATGCTCAGCACCGTACGATTGGCGATTTTCTGGACTGGAAGAACTACGCTGAAGACTATCCTCCAAAGCCTGGGGAAGGGCCCTATCTGTACGATGCCGGGAAGTATGCGCGTAAGCATGTGCCGTTTATGAGCTTCCAGAAAGTACAGAAGCAGCAATTCAAAAACGTCGTGTCAGTCAATACCAAGGATCCCCACAACGCTTTTATCACCGACGTTCAGAACTCCCGCAGGAACCCGAATGATCCCAAATACAAGCCTCTTCCAACGTACATGTTCTACTCGCCGAACCTGGACGATGATGGCCACGACACCAACGTGGGTACCGCGTCGACGTGGCTCAAGAATTTTCTGGAGAACTGGTTCCCTCCAGACGCTCGCGCCGGCACGTTAATCGTGATCACGTTCGACGAGAGTGAACCCCCCGAAAAGAAAACCAATCACATCTACACCGTGCTCCTCGGAGACATGGTCAAGAAGGGCGTCAAAGTGACTGAGCGGTACGATCACTTCGACATGCTGCGAACCATCGAAGATAATTTTGGGGTCAAGCCACTAAACGTCGGCGACAGTAACGCGAAGGTCATTACGGGGATTTGGAACTAGTTGGGCATCCCGTGAATAGGATTCACGCGTAATACAACTCTTCCATAGCCCTCTGCACTTTGTCAGAGAGTGTCTCCATATCTTCTCGGGTTAGCCCGGCGGTCGATATCGGCGCGCCTACGCGCATTTCCAGCGGCCGGGATTTTATGTGATACGTGTCCATAGGAAGCATTTCGAAAGTGCCTACGAGTGCCACTGGAACGACGTCTATATGAGCCCTGAGTGCAAGAAAGAAAGCGCCCGCCAGGAACGGCTTGATCTTGCCATCGTGCGAGCGTCCCCCTTCGGGGAATATCACCAGCGGGATTCCGTTACTCAGCGCTCTGAGAGCGGCGCGCACGCTACCTATCGCCGTACCTGGATTTTCCCGGTCAATGCAGATTTGTCCAGAACGTTTTAAATGCCACCCCACAATTGGGTAGGAGAGCAGCTCTTTCTTAAAAGCGATCCTGAATTCGAAGGGAAGATATGTATACAAGACTGGAATATCGAGCGCTGACGCATGATTAACGGCATAGATGTAAGGCTTGGATGTATCGATCTTCTCAAGCCCAACGATCCTCAATGGAGAGCCGATCGTTTTCATTATCAACTCTGACCACCGATGCGCAAATCCGTGCAGAATGCGCTCTTTGTTGCCGAAAAAATAAACGGGAATCGAAGCGATTCCGAAAACGACGGTATATAGCCAGATCAGCGGATCAAGAATCAAGTACGAACGGAGCCGGCTCAGCAGCCCATATTTTCGCGATCCCGCGACCGCTCTTCGACTCTCAACTCGGCGGGCCTGCTCTGAAGGAACAGGATCAGCGTCGATCTCAGGCAGCGGTGGGTTCACGGTCGGCATTCCTTGGCGCTCCACTATTGATGCAATCACATCCAGTGCAGCTTCAGACTCTTAGTCCAACTGTCTCAATCGCTTCTCCTACAACGTATATGGACCCTGTCACAACAACTATTCCCGAGGAGCCTGCAAGAGTTGATGCACGAACCATTGCAGCTGCCACATCGGCCGAATCCTCTATGCGGGTTGAAACACGAACCGACGCCTGGCGAATTTCTTCAATCGTGGCTGACCGGGGATTATTCGCTCGCGTCGCAATCACGGCTTCTGCCAATGGAAAGAGAATTTCGGCAATCTCACCCACCGCCTTGTCTCTCATGGCGCCGAAAACGAAAACCAGACGGCGATCCGCATAGCATGTCGACAAAGCGGACCGCAACGCCCATGCTCCCGCCGGGTTGTGTGCCACGTCAAAAACGTACTCAGGCGCGCCATTTCGCGCTGCCAAGACCTGAAAGCGGCCGGGCCAGTTTGTCTCCGCGATGCCGCGTTCAATCGCCTCAGGAGTCACCGCATAGCCTTGTTTGGCTAGTTCTTCAGCAGTCGCAATTGCCAATGCCACATTCCTCAATTGATGGCGTCCGATCAAGGGCGTCTCGACCGCGATCTCTTTTCCCATGACCTCGACTCGATAACGCGAGCGCGGCACAGAGGCGGATCCCCCTGCCGTTGAAGCCGATCCGGAATCACAATTCTTAAAATACTCGTCACTCCCCGGCGAAACGGGTGGAACATACGGCACGGCGCTTACTGCTTTTGCCTCCAACTCGAGAATTTTGTTTCCAATCACATCGTTGGCCTGTGGATGCTGGGGCAAGGTTACGACGATCCTCCCCGGCCGGATGATGCCTGCCTTTTCATGCGCGATTTCACCCACGGTATTCCCGAGGAAATTTTGGTGATCAAGGGAAATATCCGTAATAACGCTGACCAGCGGGTCAATCACATTGGTCGCGTCGAGGCGTCCGCCCATGCCAACCTCTAACACCGCAATGTCTACTTTGTTTTGCGCGAAATACTCGAATGCGATGGCTGTAAGCATCTCAAAAAAACTGGGATGCCATGGCAATTGGCCATCCGAAACCAATCTCTCGCAAGTGCGGTCTACGACATCGTGGTAAAGAGCAAAATCGCTGTCGCTGATTGGTAGTCCGTTAATCCGGATGCGCTCGTTGATCTGCACCAAATGCGGAGAGGTGTAAAGGCCCGTCCGGAGGCCAGAGGCTTTCAAAATCGAGGCGAGCGTCGCTGCCGTCGACCCTTTTCCGTTTGTTCCCGCAATGAGGACTCCCGGAACTCGTAGCTCCGGATGATCCAACTCGCTAAGCAACACCTTCATGTTCGCCAGGTCGAACTTGATTAATGGCGTCTGGGTCAGTTCGTGGCCGAGCGCATACATCCTGGCAATAGCGTTTTGGTACGACATGAGTTCGGTCATCAGCCGCAAGGGGGACCGTCAGCCAACGTTTGGATTGGCGAGTCCCTTCTAGGGTATCAGCTTCTGGCGAGGGCATCGACCGTTCCGATGGCAATTAAACAATTTGGACGCGTCGTTGGATATAGCTGGAGCGGCCTTATCAGGAGGGGTGCTCAGTTCGCAATACCTACTATGCGGCGGGATGGATTTCCGACGATGCCGTAGTTCGATCTGTCAGTCGCGACACTCTGTTCTGCCGGGCCTGAGTGAAGGTAGACGAATAAAATCTGCGATAACAGTCAGCGCATCGCAGCGGCTGAAGCAACAACATCGGAAGAAGAAATTTTTCCACTGCATTTCGAGGACGCGAGCGATAACCTTCGACGCTACCGCAATCAGGGCAGCGAAACTGCTTGTGTGCCATGACTCACAACCTCCCATCCGGGGGACAACGGGATGCTTAGACAGATTATAGCAACTTGCACCGAAGTCCAGCATTGCAAAAATATTTCACACGAATTTAACAATATCCTGAGTCGAATCCGCAATTTGCCACGAATACGAGTACTCTGGTTCTGGTTACCTGAGCTGCCATGAACTTGTAATGCGGAGTACGGGCATGCTATCGTGCGCCCTTTGCTTAGATGGCTGTCCTAGCAATCGAGGCCGACAAAATCTAATGAGCAATCAGCGCGCTTCCGATTCGGTCCAGCCCCCCAAAAAGCATCAACCATACGTCCCTGAGCATGCAGAAATGAAGGAACTTACGCTCAGGGCAGTTTTGCTCGGATTATGCATGACCGTGGTTCTCGGCGCGGCAAATGCCTATCTCGGCTTGCGCGCGGGAATTACGATCGCAGCCACATATCCGGCTGCAGTCATTGCGATGGCCGCAATGCGGGCATGGAAGGGATCGCTGCTCGAGGAAAACATTTCTCGGACGTCTGGAACCATTGGCGAAGGCCTCGCTGCGGGAGCAATTTTTACGATCCCGGCATTCGTGATTGCCAAAGCTTGGCCATCCTTCCGGCCTGCCGACGCATACTGGAAATCCACAGCACTCATGCTCGTGGGGAGCGTCCTCGGCGTCCTATTCATTTCTCTAGTCCGGCGAGTCATGGTGGAAGACCCAGAGTTACCCTTCCCCGAATCTGTCGCGGCGTCGGAGATCCACAAGGCGGGGAGGCAGGGCGCCCAATCGGCAAAATACTTGTTCTGGAATATTGGAGTGGGCGGTTTGGTCTACATGCTAGGCCGTTTCGGACTATTCGCCGCCGACAAGGACCTTCACTTCGCCGTTGGCACTCTCGGTCGCAGCCAGGTCCGGCTTGGCGCAGCGGGAAATACAAATATTGTGGCCGCTGGAGGAACCAGCACATTTCCGGGGCCCAGCGTGAGCCCCGCCTATTTGGGAGTGGGTTACATTATCGGGCTTCGCCTCGCGTCGATTCAATTTGCTGGCGGCGTCCTAGCTTGGGGACTGCTTGTGCCGATGCTGATCTTCTTTCTGGGGCCGCAGCTCAAGCACTATCTTCCGGCAGATACTCCCGACGACTGGGCCACGATGGCGATCGCGGTATGGCGGTTCATTGTTCGCCCAATCGCGGTCGGCGGCATGCTTGTGGGCGCCGCTTACACGCTTTACGGAATGCGCAAGAGCCTCACGGTTGGACTGGGTAAGGCACTTGCGGATTTGCGCCAAACGGCGGCTGATCGGGCTAAGCTTTCGCGTACCGAACAATACATGAGCTCGAAAGTTGTATTCAGCTTGATCGCGTTGATGTTCGTGCTCATGTGTTTTCTCTACATCCGCATCTCAGGCCTGATTTGGCCGGCTGTCCTCGCGGCAGTGGTAATGCTTCTCGTAGGATTTTTCTTCGCAACGATCTCCGGAAGCTTGTGCGGATTTATCGGTTCTTCCAATAATCCAGTTTCTGGTCTGACGCTCTCGACCTTGCTGATTGCCGCACTTCTAATGGTCTCGCTCGGAGTTTCTGGCGCTAAAGGCGTTGCCGTAGTCCTCGGAGTTGCCGCGGTGGTTTGCGTTTCATCCTCTGTCGCGGGTGAGTTGCTGCAAGACTTCAAAGTCGGCTACATCCTCGGCGGTACGCCTCGCAAAATTCAGATCGCGGAACTACTCGCGGTCGTGGTGGCCAGCCTCACACTGTACTTTCCCCTAATGCTTCTTCATGAAGCCAATATCAAGGCCGGAGGCATTGGCTTTGGCGACCGCCAGCTTTCCGCGCCTCAGGCCGGCCTGATGGCAACATTGGCCATGGGAATCGTGGGCGGTGACATGCCGTGGCCGCTGGTGGTGGTCGGCATCTTCTTCGGAATTGCAATGATCATGATGCAGGTGCGCAGCCCGATGCTTGTCGCGGTCGGGATGTACCTGCCTTTCGAGACCACGTTCGCCATCTTCATCGGCGGACTGTTCCGCTCGATTGGCGATTGGCTGGCAAAACGCCGAGGATTCAATGCGGCGCAGACGGCCCGCGTGGAAAATGCGGGAGTCCTCACTGCCTCGGGGCTGATCGCCGGAGAAGCCATCCTGGGCTTGGTATGGGCCAGCTTGCAATTTGCCCCAGCATGGACGCGCCCGCAGATTTTTGCGAATCCCTCCTACCTCGTGGGAGGAATGATCATGCTAGCAGCGCTGGCTGCCCTTATGATCCTCTTGCCCCTGACGAGCGCAGGCAATCCAAACGAACCCGCTCCCCCGACAGCGATGATGTAAGCCTGTGGGGCGCCGCCCACGATTGGTTGCTGCAAGCCTCGGACTCCGAAGCGTCGAGTCTCGTTGGTTTTCCTTAGTGAACCTTCGTGTCCTTTGTGGTTTATTGTTTTGTAAATGCCCGTCGCAGAAAACATCGCCCACCTGCGAGAACGCATCGCGTCCTCCGCGCGCCGATCCGGACGCAATTCCGACGAAATCACCTTGATGGCAGTAAGCAAGACGGTTCAGCCAGAACTAATCCACGAGGCATACAACTCTGGAATCCGGCAATTCGGAGAAAGCCGTGTTCAGGAATTCGCGGCCAAGGCCGACGCTCTGCAGGATTTGAAAGACGCCGACTGGCACATGATCGGCCACCTCCAAAGCAATAAAGCCGTGAAAGCCGTCGAAATATTTTCCTCGGTCGATTCTCTCGATTCCGTACGATTGGCCGAAAGGCTGAACGCTTCCGCGCGGTCTTTTGGGAAAAAAATGTCTGTTCTGATCGAGATCAACGTTGGCGGAGAGGTGGCCAAGACTGGCATCCAGCCCGATTCCCCGGAGTTGGAAGAACTTCTCCAAGCGGCGCCGAGCTTCAATCAACTCGAGTTTCGCGGCCTGATGACAATCCCCCCTTTTACCGTCGATCCACAGCAAGCCCGTCCGTATTTCCGGAAACTCCGCGAATTGCGCGAACGCATTGCCGCGAGGCGACTATCAAACATCCGGATGGACGTCCTCTCTATGGGCATGTCGCACGATTTCGAAGTCGCAATCGAAGAAGGCTCGACCTGTGTTCGAGTAGGGACGGCAATCTTTGGAGAACGACTCTCCGTCAGGTAAGAGAGCCTTCGTTTCCTTCCGCAGTTCGCTACGGCAATTGCCGCCTGAGCACGTAATATTCATTCACCGGACGATTATCTTGCATGGCGGGCGCCCGCGGATCTTGCGCGATGAATTGGTCAACTGAAGTCTCCCCGCTGATGATCTCCGCGAAGACCTCCTCGGGAGTTTCATCCGGCGTCCATTCGACGAGATCCTTTGCCGCTTTGGGCGGCAGCGCTTGCGCCAACTGCGCAGGAGTGCGGTTGGGAATAGGACTGTTGCTGGCCAGAAAATGAAATCCCCAATCGGGTCCGTACTGAAACAATCGTACGTAAGTGAAAGACTCTTTCAATGCCCGGGCGACAGAAGCGCGCACCGCACGATCACCTTCCGGAAGCCACTGTTGCAAAATTCCCCCGGGCTGCAAGCGCTGCGTAATGATCGAATAGAACTCCTTCGAGTACAGCATGCTCGAACCGGCAGCTTCCACCGGCGGTGGGGGGTCAATGGTAATCACGTCGTACCGCACCGGCGTTCGTTCAAGATAACGGCGTCCGTCATCAATAACGAGGTGCGATAGCGGAGACCGCAGAAGCTCCGGCCCATCGGGATGGAAATACCAGAAGACTCGCGCGACGCTCGGAGCCAATTCTACTGCCGTACTCGGAATTCCCCAGGACAAAAGCGACCGATACGTTGTGCCCATGCCGAAGCAAATTGTCAATGTGCTCTTCGGAGCGTGGTCGAGGAAAGTCAGAGGAAGATGAGCCATCATTTTCGTGATCGGCGTAAGAGACGTGATTCCCACGCCATTGACGAAGAGTTTCTTGTCCATTCCCTCACCAGTCGCGATGACAGTCGCTGTATTGTCACGTAGTACCACGTGATGCTGGAATTGGTCCTCGTAGCCCTTGCTGAGAAAGGCGATCAAAACCGCAGCTCCGACGACCGCGTAAGAAATCGCTTTTGAATAGCGTTGGCCGAGTCCGCCGGGTCGCGTTTCCGTGGTTCGCGCGTGGTATAGGCCAACGGCGATCCAGGGCAAAGCGAGAAGGGACAGTACCCAGCGTTCGCCGATCAGGGGAAGGAGCAGAAATCCCGACAACAACGGTCCCACAATGCAGCCCACCACATTCACCGCATAGGCTCTTCCGGCCAGGTCCGGATCTCCCCCCGACCATCTATCGACAAGCATCGGCGTTACAAATCCCAGGATTGCGGAAAATGGGCAGATTCCAATCAATAGACGCAGCAGGCGGCTCATTTCGAATTGCGGGTCGGCAGTGATCAGTGGAAAGAGTGCGAAAAATCCCAGCAACAACCAGATCATCCTGCCTTGATGTCTGGCTTCATTTATATGACCGCGGCTCCAACTACGGTAAAAGTGCGATCCCAGAAATGTGGAGACAAGATATAGGCCGAGAATTGATGCAAAGGCATAAACCACAGTCCCGAGATAAGGCGTGAACTGCCGGATCCAAACCACCTCCATTCCCATGCTAGTTAGGCCGGTCGCGAACAACAGAATGAGAACGGCAGATGGGGCGCCTGGGGTCCTTGGGGGGCCGGACAGAGTCGACGTCGGTGTCGCTGTCGATGACGTTGTTCCCTGAGCCCTGCGCAGTGAAATGATAAGAGCCGAACAAGCTAAGAAAATATTTAATGCCGCACCGATCTTGAGGGTTCCATGGAATCCATAGAGTTCGATAAACAACAAAGGTATGGTCGTCCCGGCGGCGGCGCCTAAGACATTGGCCAGATACAGAAAGCTGAAAGACTTCTGTGCCTCCTCTTTGAACTGTTTTCTGATGGCTTGCATTGCTAATGGAATCGTCGCCCCCATGCAGGCGCACCAAGGAGTCAACGTAAGAGCGATCCAAATTCCGGAAGCAAAATAATAAGCGGCGGACGACGACAGCGAAGCGCGCTCGAGAAGCGTGCGTCCCAACTGCAACTCTCGTGGGACGACAAGCGCCGCGACCCCAATCAGTAATTCGGCAAGAGCGTAGATGCGAAGCGCAGCGAAGCCGATGTGTGCGCCATGTCTGCGCAGCCAGCGGCCGCTACCCCAGGACCCCAATCCCAGTCCGGCCATGAACATGGAAAGAACAATCGAAACCAGCGCGCTGGTTACTCCGAATTGCGCCATCGCCAGGCGCAGCCAGATTATTTCGTAGAGAATGCTGCAGAACCCGGAAACAAAAAAGAAAAGAAAATACCATCCCATTCCACGATCTCCTTTTACCTGGGGACAACAAAGCGTTACTCAATATACTTTGTTTGTGCCGCGTTCAATATCCCAGGAACAGGACATCCTGAAAATGCCTCCTCCAAAGCGCCCTCGGCGGCTCATTTCGCGCCGCATAGGCATTCATACCTCCAGTGCCGGAGGCGTCCAAAACGCGGCAGAACGCGCCTGGCGGCTGGGGTGCAATGCCTTCCAGATTTTTTCTTCCAGTCCGCGCCAGTGGGCGCCATACGAGCTCAGCCTTCCGCAGTGTGCCGAAATGAGCCGGCTGCGCGAGAAATATGATTTAAAGCCGCTGGTGATCCACACTAACTATCTCGTAAACCTCGCCAGCACAACGCCGCTGTTCCTCAAGAAATCGATCGAAGCTTTTCGCGGAGAAATAGAACGCGCACTGAACCTGTGCGCCGAATATCTCGTCTTGCATCCGGGATCATTTCGCGGGGTTGATAGAGAAGCGGGACTGATGCAAACAGCAGCTGCAATCGCAGCCGCTACTCAAGGACTCGACCTCCCCAAGCGAAATTTAACCATCCTGATCGAGAACACTGCGGGAGCAGAGTATTCTCTGGGCGCAAGTTTCGAACAAGTGGCTGAAGTCCTCGACCGCTTGAAGGGCCTCGTGCCCATCGCCGCGTGCATTGATACGTGTCACACACACGTCGCTGGATATGACATTGTCACCGAGAGTGGATTGCAGAAAACTTTGGATCATCTTGATGAGACAGTCGGCCTAAGAAACGTCCAAGTATGGCACTGCAACGATGCGAAAGCAGCACGTGGCTCCAAGCTAGACCGCCATCAGCACATAGGGAGAGGAACAATCGGCCTGGAACCGTTTCGCCGCCTGCTGAACGACACACGCCTGGCCCACGCAGCGTTCATAGCCGAAACGCCAATCGACGAGCCGGGAGACGATAAAAGAAACGTAGAAGCACTAAAAAAGCTCGTAGCAAAAACGCCAACGTAGGACAGCCGCCCTCGGCTGTCCGGCGGAGCAAGGTTCCGCGCGGGTTTGGTTGTCGCCTCATCCCCTCCCGCGAAACCGAATAATCTCTCGCCGATCCCGTTTCGATGGCCTGCCCTCGGGCAGCTGTTCAAACTGCTTCATAGCCCTATGCTCAGCCGCCACCTTCACGCGCAGCTCACGGCTAGCCTCCGTCTCGCGGTAGAGCGTTTGCGCAACCGAAGCCGGTCCACGCACTTCGCTGAGTAGCAGAACTTCCACTTGAAACTCTCCACCGTCGTTGGTCACCCGCAACATGTCCCCAATCCGCACGTCCCGCGCAGGCTTAACGACCTGTCCATTGGATTGAATCCTGCCCAGCTCACAAGCTCGCGCTGCCAACGCCCGAGTCTTAAAGAATCGCGCGGCCCAAAGCCACTTGTCCATTCTTACGGAGGTCATTGGATCTATTTTGCTACAGCTGGGATTCTAGACGCAGGGATGAGTTTCGCGCGCGAGCCTGCCCTGAGCTTGTCGAAGGGGCATCCGCGCCACACGACCGTTCCCCCATTGTAAAATCAAAAGTTCATGCCAGAAGAGAACGCCGCGACAGTTCGCCACGATCACAGCCGCGATGACCCTGAAATCCGCTATGACGCTCAGCGCATCGAGACCAAATGGTTTGAGCGCTGGAAAGAGGACACATCCCTCTACGCCGCTGAGCAGACTTCTGCCAAGCAGAAATATTATGTGCTCGAAATGCTGCCGTATCCTTCGGGCGCGCTGCACATGGGGCACGTACGCAACTACGCCATCGGCGATGCGCTTGCCCGCTACATGTGGATGAACGGTTACAACGTGCTTCATCCCATGGGCTGGGATTCCTTCGGCCTTCCCGCCGAAAACGCCGCGATTTCCAACAACACTCCGCCGCGAGAGTGGACCCTGCGCAACATCGCCAGCATGAAGGCGCAGATGAAGCGCCTAGGCTTCGCCTACGACTGGTCGCGGGAAGTAACTACCTGTTTGCCCGATTATTACCGCTGGAATCAGTGGTTCTTTCTTAAGCTTTACGAGCGCGGGCTCGCGTATCGAAAGAAGAGCATAGTGAACTGGTGTCCGCAATGCGCCACTGTCCTGGCGAATGAGCAGGTTGTCGGAGGCCGTTGCTGGCGTCACGAAGACACGATTGTCGAGCAGCGCGAATTGGAGCAATGGTTCTTGCGAATCACGAACTATGCGGACGAATTGCTGCATGACCTCGACAAGCTCGATGGATGGCCCGAAAAGGTTAAGACCATGCAGCGCAACTGGATCGGGCGGAGTGAAGGCACTTTGGTGGACTTCAAGGTCTTCAACGATGGGGGCGCTGCGGAATCGAAAATTACGGTATTCACTACGCGCGTCGACACTATCTTCGGCGCGACGTCAATTCAGCTTGCGCCTCCGCACCCGCTGGTCGCCAACTTCTCTGCCAAGGATGAAAAGTTGCGGAAAGAAGTAGATCAACTGATCGCCGAGCAGCGCAAAGCCAAAGAAACTGGCGACATCGGCGAGATCGAAAAGCACGGAGTCAACTCTGGCCGTTTTGCGGTGAATCCATACAGCGGCGAGAAAATTCCCATCTGGGTGGCGAACTACATTTTGATGGACTACGGAACCGGCGCCATCATGAGCGTTCCGGCGCACGACGAGCGCGATTATGAATTTGCTAAGAAATATAAATTGGAAATTCGGATTGCAATTGTTCCTCAAGTGACCGATCCCGAAGAAACCGTCGCCGAACCTCCACTTCCCTTTACGACGTTAGATGGAACGCTGGTGAACTCCGGCCCATTCAATGGACTCAGTTGCGAAGAAGCCATCCAAAAGATGTCCGCTCGCGCAGAAAAAGAAGGCTTCGGAAAGGCCACCGTTACCTATCGCCTGAAAGACTGGGGAATATCACGCCAACGGTATTGGGGCACGCCCATCCCGATGCTTTATTGCGAAAAGGACGGTATCGTTCCCGTCCCAGAGAAAGATCTGCCGATCCTATTACCTGACCAGATCGACATCACGCTTACCGGAGGATCGCCGCTAAGTCGCGTGCCTGAATTCGTGAACGCCCTCTGCCCAAAGTGTGGCGGCCCTGCCCGCCGCGAGACCGACACCATGGACACGTTTGTAGATTCGTCCTGGTATTTCTACCGCTACACCGATCCGCACAATGACAAGGCTCCGTTTGACCGTAAGATTGCCGCCTATTGGTTCGGAGATCGTGGAATCGATCAATACATCGGTGGTGTAGAACACGCCATCCTTCACCTAATCTATTCGCGCTTTTGGACCAAGTTCATGCGAGATATGGGAATGGTGAATAACGACGAGCCAATCGCGAGATTATTCACCCAGGGTATGGTGATTAAAGACGGCGCCAAGATGTCGAAGAGCCTTGGCAACGTCGTTTCTCCCGACGACATGGTCGCTCGTTACGGCGCTGACAGTGCGCGCATGAATAGCTTGTTCGCGGCGCCTCCGGACCGCGATTTGGATTGGCAGGATAAAGGTGTCGAAGGCATCCAACGATTCCTGAGCCGCGTGTACCGCTACGTAGCCAGACATGCCAACGAATCTAAGGTAGAGACGCGGCTTGCCGCGTCTTCTTTGAGCACCGTCTCACTGTCCCCCGAAGCCCGCCAGATCCAACGCAAGCTCCACCAAACCATCAAGCGCGTAACCGACGACTTCCAAGGCCGCTGGCACTTCAACACCTGCGTCGCGGCAATCATGGAGTTAGTGAACGAACTCTACGCAATGGAAGACAGTGTGGCGCGGGCGCCCACGCCAGCGAAAGTTATCCCGGTAGAAATTTTGGCTGGAGTCCAGCGTGATCTCGTCCTGCTGCTGGCTCCCTTCGCGCCATACCTCGCGCACGAATTGTGGGAGATGCTTGGCGAGAAGGGGAGCCTACTGAAAGCGCCCTGGCCGAAGTATGACCCCGCTCTGGCGAAGGAAGAAGAGATTGAAATCCCGGTGCAGATAAATGGAAAGCTACGCAGCGTTATTATTGTGCCCGTCGATGCTCCGGAAGAAGTACTTCGCGAGCGCGCCCTGGCCGACGAAAAAATTAAAGGCTTCATAGCAGGGAAGCAGATTGTGAAAATAATCGTCGTTCCCGGCAAGCTGGTCAATATTGTGGTTCGATAGATCGAAGTGAAGATGAAGCAGCGCTCTCCCACTCTCGAAGGCTTCCGGATAATGTTCACCCGCCCGAGTCTTGGCCTGGCCGAAATCGCCTGGCGATGGACCTTCGGATTTGCTGCGATTTCCTTGCTGACATTTTCGATTCTTCAATATCTCGATACTTTGCCAGTCGGTCCCGGGGACATGTTCTTGTTGCAAACGGGGCATCCGCTCCTTGTTTCACACGCAATCGCGCATATTGTTCAAGGCAGCGCTTTGCGGGCAGCCAAAGCTGGGTTGCTTCTACTTTCACTGTTGTCGCTCGCATGGGTTGTCATCGCTTCATGGAGCCGCATGATGACGGTTTCGACTCTGGTGGACTATTTTCGCGAAGATCGAGCTAAGAAAGCAGAGTTGGCGGATATTCCGAAATTTCATCCGCGATCGCCGCTGGGACTCAACCTGCTGCGTGTTGTGATCGCAGTGGCCGCAATTTTAGGTGTTTTCGGGGGGGGCATTCTGTCGGAAGCCGTGTCTCCTGCAACTAATCCCGCGCCCGGCAGCGCTATACTGATTTTCTTTACCCTGGTTATGGGGATCTTTTTGGCGTGGTCGTTTCTGAATTGGATTCTTTCCCTCGCCGCAATTTTTGCGGTAGCCGAGGGTAGCCCGACATTCAACGCAATTTCGAAAGCGGTGGATCTCTGGCGCGTGCGTTCGGTCTCAGTGCTGGCAGCCAGCACGTGGTTCGGGCTCGCGCACTTCTTCGTATTTGTTATTGCCAGCTCAATAATCGCAGTGCCGCTCGGCTTTGCCGGAGTGTTGCCTCCGGCGATTGTTTTGGGAGGAGCGCTGCTTGTCATCCTGCTTTATTTCGCCGCAGCCGATTTTCTCTATGCCGGAAGAATGGCCGCATACGTCGCGATGATCCAGTCGCCTCTCGAACCAATTGCGTCGCCAGCTTCGCCATCGCTTTTATTGAACCCTGATCATCCCGCGAACCCGCCTGCTCAGATAGCGAGGATGGACCGTGATGAACTCATTCTCAGTGACATCTGACCATCCTAAAAACTCTCGCAGAAACCGGAAAATAAAACATGATCAAAAACCCCGATACGGCGAAACAGATCAGCGATCTTATGCACGATGTATTTCGGCGATTGGACGAATCAACGGAGCTTGTAAAGAGAACATGTTCGGCTGATGATTTCGCGGCGTACAGCAGGTCCATCGGTATCGTCCTCGGCGCGGTAGTCATAGATGTGATGGAGCCGCTTTATGAACACAATCCGACGCTCAAGCCGCATAATTAGGATTCGCCTCCGTGGAAATCAAACTGATTTCCGCCCCTTTTCCTTTACACTAGCGCTTCAATCTGAGACATTTAATAGTGGAAACCCAATCCATCGTTGTCCTCGACTTTGGCGCGCAGTATTCGCAACTCATCGCACGCCGCATCCGCGAACAGAACGTCTTTTCCGTGGTCCTTCCGTGCAATTCTTCGCTTGAGGAGATTCAAAGTTATTCTCCGGTTGGCATCGTTCTATCCGGAGGTCCATCGTCGGTCTACGACAAAGACGCGCCGACCGCCGATCCCCGAATCTTCGAAATGGGTATTCCGATTCTTGGAATCTGCTACGGATTGCAGTACATGGTGCACGCGCTTGGAGGCAAAGTGCATCCTGCCGAGAAGCGCGAGTATGGCCATGCCAAGGTCGAAATCGTGAATGGATCGAGACTTTTCGAGACCCTTCCCAAAATCCTCGCAGTGTGGATGTCGCACGGCGATGAAGCGGTACAACTTCCCGAGGGTTTCGCGCTCACTGCCAAGTCGGCCAATGCGGTCGCAGCCATAGAAAATTCGGCAAAAAGAATGTGGGCGGTACAGTTTCACCCCGAAGTTCATCACACGCCTTTAGGAACCGACATTCTGCGAAATTTTGCCCTCAACATTTGCGCAGCAATGCCTAACTGGACGCCGCAACGCTTCATCGATGAAACCATCGCGAGTGTTCGAAACACCGTAGGAAAGGGCCGCGCAATCTGCGCCCTCTCGGGCGGCGTTGATTCGGCAGTTGCCGCCACGCTCGTCGACCGGGCTCTTGAACATGAAAGCGGTACTTCAAAGCTGACCTGCGTCTTTGTGAACAGCGGCACGCTCCGAAAAAATGAATTCGAAACTGTGCAAAAAACTTTGCGTGACAAACTCGGATTGCACGTGATCGCCGTGGACGCGACCAAGCGCTTTCTCGGCAGACTGGCGGGCGTCACCGACCCCGAAACGAAGCGGAAGATCATCGGCTCAGAATTTATCGCAGTATTCGACGAAGAAGCGCGAAAGATCGAAGAGGTTGAGGGCCGAGTCGATTGGCTGGTGCAGGGCACGCTTTATCCCGACGTGATCGAATCGCGATCAGTTCGCGGACCTTCGCAGGTAATCAAGTCGCATCACAATGTCGGCGGGCTTCCGGAAAAGATGAAGCTCAAACTCATCGAGCCGCTAAAGGATTTATTCAAAGACGAAGTCCGAAAAATTGGGCGCGATCTTGGGATGCCCGATGAGGTTCTTCAACGGCAACCGTTTCCCGGCCCCGGCCTCGCAGTGCGGATTCTCGGCGAAGTAACTCTTGAGCGCCTCGCGATCCTCCGCGAATGCGATGACATCGTCGTGACTGAAATCCGCCGAGCCGGCCTGTATACCAAAATTTGGCAATCGTTCGCGGTGCTTTTACCGGTAATGTCGGTGGGCGTCATGGGCGACCAGCGAACCTATGCTTATACATGTGCCGTTCGCGCCGTGCATTCGGAGGATGGTATGACCGCCGACTGGGTACCGTTGCCGCACGAAGTCTTGAAGACGATTTCCAGCAGGATCGTGAATGAAGTGAAGGGCGTGAACCGGGTCGTTTACGACATAACGTCCAAGCCGCCGGGAACCATTGAGTGGGAATGAAGGCCGAATTGCGAAGTTTTCTCGTCGGGGTGCCATGTATCATCAGCGCGTGGACGACCTCGCTGCTTTCATATTGGCTGGCGGCAAAAGCAGCCGAATGGGAGAGGACAAAGCCTTTCTGCGGCTCGGGGACGAGACACTTATTTCGCGAGCTCTCAATTTGGCGAAATCGTTGACGCCGAACGTGAAAATTGTGGGTGAGGCGGCGAAGCTCGCCGAGTTCGGTGTCGTGGTTGAAGACGTTTATCCAGATCGCGGCCCGTTAGGGGGAATTCATGCCGCGCTCGTTACTATCGATATAGCACTGAACCTTATGCTCGCAGTAGACATACCCTTTGTTGAGGCAGGTTTCCTGGAGTTTCTGATTTCGGAGTCTCGCCTTAGCGGCGCCATAGTCACTGTCCCGCGCTCGGGAGGACACATTCATTCTTTATGTGCGGTGTATCGCAAAGAGTTCGCCGCGGTGGCGGAGCAATCCTTAATTCGCGGACAAAACAGAATCGATGTGCTATTTTCCAGCGTCAAAACCAGAGTGATTGAGGAAGCGGAACTGCAACGCTTAGGTTTTAGCTCAAAAATGTTTCGCAACCTTAACACTCCCGATGATTGGAAAGAAGCCCAACTCAAACAGTGATTATGAAATAGCGCCCGTGCCCCAGAAATATTGGAGAGACAAAGCGAACTAAATGAGCATAAAAGAGCAACCAACCCCCTATATAGCCTTCAAAGACATCTCTAAGGCATTCAACGATCATCACGTGCTCGAGCACGTGACCTTCGACGTCATGCCGGGAGAAACGGTCTGCATCCTCGGCCGCAGTGGCGTTGGCAAATCGGTGACCCTGCAAATCATCATGGGATTTCTGAAAGCGGATTCCGGCCGCGTGATCGTCGCTCAGCAAGACATCACTGACTTCACCGAAGTTGAATTGGAGCAAATCCGAAAAAAGGTAACCATGGTTTTTCAGAATGGCGCGCTCTTTGATTCGCTCACGGTTCGCGAGAACATCGCGTTTCCGCTCAGAGAGCGGAAAGGCGTCAGCGAAGAGCAGATTTTTCAGATTGTTGACGGCTTGCTAGAAATGGTCGGCGTCAAGGAAATGGGAGACCTGCTTCCGTCAGATCTCTCCACTGGGATGAAACGTTCCGTCGCGATTGCCCGAGCGCTCGCAGCCCAACCCGAGTGTGTTCTATATGACGAGCCCACAACCATGGTCGATCCGCTCATGGCGCAGCTGTTGGGCGACCTCATCAAACGGTTAAAGACCCAGCTCCGCCTCACCAGCGTGGTAGTAACTCACGACATGCGTTTGGCAAGGAAGCTTGCGAATCGGGTGGTCTTCCTGCACGAAGCAAAGGCGCTCTTCTTCGGCACCTATGCGGAGATGGAAAAATGCGAAGAACCGATTGTGCAGGAATTCCTGGAGATGGATACGCTGGTTGTGGAGCGATAGAGTACCTCGATCACCAGCTCGCCGCGCAAGGGGGGCCGAGTCACCAAAGCGGCGCATTATTCTTCAATCTAGAAGCGCCGGAGTTTCGAGTCGAGCGATCTTTCGGACGTCACACTCTCTCTTCGCTAGCCGACCTACGTCCGCAACTACTCGATCCTCGTCGATGGTGTCATAGTGTCAGCACTCAGCCAGCCCGCCGTTTTTCGTCGACTGGGGCCAGGACCCGCGAAGGCCCTGCCCGGAAAGCCTCCACTCCGCCCGGCTGCTGCGGGGTGTCCACATTGACGTGGAATGATGCCTGGCCTCGGGCGAGCGTCGGACCAATCACGTTTGTCAGCCTTTCAATGGTGGTGGTTAAGTCCTTGGCGTGCATCTGCCGCAATTCAACCGTGATGTTAACCTCGAACAGCACGCTTTCACCTTCGTGAGAGCGCTGCACGGTGTGCGCCAAAAGACTGCCACCAAGCATCCGGGCAAGGCTTACGACTGATCGGTTCTTGCAGGCGGGACATTCATCACCCGGGGTGTTGCTGATGACCTCGCAATCAAGGCAGATCACTGCATTCCCGAGAAGGAGCACTTCTGCTCCGGAGCAATTCCTTGTTCCAGTATCCATATAAGCCAACGCTGAGCCGCTGACATGCGTACCAGCGACCTTGCTTGCTTAAAGAGTACGCTGGTCATTCGGTCCTGTAACCTGTCAAAACCTCCAGTGGTCGAAGAATGTTCTAGACCCGTGGACCTTGACGAGGTTCAGGATCGTCTGCTCATAGTTATGGAACTGATGGCGAGAGCGGGGACCCGTGCTCCGCGAGCCCGCCCGCGGTAGGGAGTATTTTTGCCGCCCGTTTTTGACCCCGCCCATCATTCATTGACTGCGGAATTCGCCGTCCGTAAGATGAATCGGACAAGACTGGCGCATGTTTCATCATGATCGGCGAAACCATCTCGCACTACCGCATTGTCGAGAAGATCGGCGGTGGCGGCATGGGCGTCGTCTACAAAGCCGAAGACGTCAAACTCGATCGCTTTGTGGCCCTCAAGTTCCTGCCGGACGAAGTGGCCAAAGATCAACAAGCCCTCAGCCGTTTTCAGCGCGAAGCCAAAGCCGCCTCTGCCTTGAACCATCCCAACATCTGCACCATCTACGAGATTGATGACCAGCATGGCCAAACGTTTATTGCCATGGAATTTCTGGATGGCGTGACCGTGAAGCACCGCATCGCCGGGCGGTCGCTGGAAATGGAGACGATTCTGTCTCTCGCCATTGAGATTGCTGACGCGCTCGATGCCGCCCACGCTGAGGGAATCGTCCATCGCGATATCAAGCCAGCAAACTTATTTGTGACCAAGCGCGGCCGTGCCAAGATTCTGGATTTCGGTTTGGCTAAAGTGACGATGCGAAGCAACCGGGTTATGGAGGGCGCGACCGCGACCGTTCAAGAAACGCTGCTGAGCGAAGAACATCTGACCAGCCCTGGCTCTACGCTGGGCACGGTCGCCTATATGTCTCCGGAGCAGGTGCGAGGCAAGGAATTGGATCCGCGCACCGACCTGTTCTCATTCGGAGCGGTGCTCTATGAAATGGTGACGGGCACGGTCCCCTTTCGAGGCGAAGGCACGGGCGATATCTTCGACGCGATTTTACGGAAAGCGCCGACGGCTCCGGTGCGGCTCAATCCGGAAGTTCCCGCCGAACTCGAGCGCATCGTCCACAAGGCATTGGAGAAGGACCGTGATTTGCGTTATCAGCACGCGTCCGATATGCGGGCCGACCTGAAGCGGCTGAAGCGCGAGACGGAATCGGGCAGAGTAGTCTCGGAGGCGACATCGGAGGGCTCCTCTTCGTCTGTGCAACCTGCGGCGCCCGTCGCCGCTCCTGCAGCGCCGTCCGCTTCTCCAGCCAGAGCATCTTCGAGTTCCGTGCTAATCGGCGAGGCCCGGAGGAATAAAGGCAAGCTGCTTGTCGCGAGCGTCGTAGTTTTGCTGCTCTTACTCGCGGCAGGATTCGCGCTCTACAAGTATCTGAGCCGGAGCGGGTCCTCGATAGATACTCGCAACATCAGCATTCGGCCCCTCACCGACCACGGACAAGTCATAGATTTTGCCAGCATCTCGGCAGACGGCAGACTGGTCGCGTATGGCAGGCGCGAAGTGGAACGCAGTCTGCGAGTCAAACAGGTTGCGACCGGCAGCGAAGTGACCGTGGTCCCGCCGCAGAAAGGTTTCTTTGGCTTTGGAGCCACTTTCACACCGGACGGTAACTATCTTTACTACACGCACGGGGATCCGACCAACACAAACAATACCAATGTCTACAACGTGCCTGCTCTGGGTGGGGCATCGCGGCAGATTGTGAATGACGTCGCCAGCGGCGTCGCCTTCTCGCCCGACGGCAAACGAATCGCGTACAGGCGCACGATTTCCAGCAAAGGAGAGGATCAGTTGTTGGTCGCGAATGCGGATGGCAGCGATGAGAATGTCATCTTCCGGCGTAAGTCCGGGGTCGACGGCTTCATCACGGATCCTTCATGGTCGGTTTCAGGCGACCTCATCGCCGCCGTAGCCTTTGATTTGGGAAAGAACGCCATTACATCAATTCTGGTTCTCACCCCACAGGGCAAATTAGTAAAAACCTTTCCAACGCCACTTTACGTAACTACCATCGCGTGGCTGCCCGATTCCTCTGGGTTCTTCGAGGTGGCGGCGGAAAAGTCGACTGGTCTGCGGTCGCAAATCTGGTTTCAGCCCTATCCGGCGGGAGATGTTGTAAAAATCAGCAACGACTTAAGTAAATATAACTCCCTCAGCGTTGCCGGTGACGGCAAATCATTTGTCACTGCCCAGGCGCGCCCGGCAGCAACGATTTATGTGGGTGATTCGCCGTCTCTCCTGAACGACAAAATCGATTGGAAGCTGACTCCAGTCTCGACCGAACAAGCAACCGGGTACGGCCTCTCCTGGACGGCGGCAGGCAAACTCTTGCAGCGGGATGTGGCGTGGCACATTTATTCAACCGCCGGCGATGGAGCCAACCGGGTTCGCTTGCTGGAGAATGATGATGTGATAATCGACGCAAAAGCCTGCGGAGCCGGCGACATTGTCATCGTGTCCAGGCTTCTCGAACGCAACACGCCGAACCTATGGCGTCTGAATACCGCCACTGGCGAAGTGAAGCAGCTCACCTTTGGCAAGGATGAGGAGACAGGTTCCTGCACTCCTGATGGAAAATGGGTCTTCTACTCGGGTCCCCAGGCCAACGACAATATCGAGCACATTTTCAAAGTTTCCATTGATGGGGGCGTACCCTTGGAATTAGCCCACGGAAACGTGTTTTCGCCAATTGTGTCTCCGGACGGCACATTAGTTGCATATGGCCGGTTTGAGGGGCAGGGATCTGACTCAAAGTCGAAGCTCGTTGTGCAGAAGCTGGAAGGCAACGCACCTATACAGGAAATCGATTTGCCCTCAACATACGATTGGCAGAAACTTGGTTGGACGCCCGACAGTCACGCCCTAACTTACGTTCACAATACGACGGGGAACACACAGAATCTATACATGCAACCGCTAGCTGGCGGCGCTGCGGTGCAATTGACCCACTTCGATTCCGAACCAGCTGTTGTAGCCGCTTATGCCTGGTCTCGCGACGGTAAGAAGTTCGCCATCACGCGCTCTCGCTACAACGATACTGATGTCGTTATGTTCAGCGGCTTCAAATAGAAACTAGTGAACCACCTTCACAACCAGTCCCTCATGCAGTGGTTTGGAGTTTGTTGAGGCAAGCGCGACCAATGCTTTTTCCGGAACCCCGCCGGTAATTTCCACCTGAGTCAAGTTCGATATCGAAGTTGCGATATTCCGCCGTCGAAGTTCGTTGTCCACAATCTGAAACAGGTATGGTTTGCTATCGTCCTGGCGAACCGCCTCGCGCGGGACAGCCAGCGCATCTTTGTGCTCCGCAGTCACGATGCTGACTCCAACATTCACATTGGGCAGCAGCTTGCGATCCGCGTTGTCGACGACGCAGGTAGTTTCTCCAACATTTCTTGTCCCATGCAGCCTCAAAGTCGTCGGCACCGAGCCTAATGTTCCCTCCCATGTGCGGCCGGGTATAGCGTCCCAGGTAACCTGAATCCGCTGACCTGGCGCCAGTCGCGCTACGTCGGGCTCGTCGACGAAGGCTCGGACCAGCACCTTGGATAAATCAGCCACTTGCAAGACCAGATCTCCGGGATTCACATAAACCCCCTGATGCACGGGAAGTGAGTACACAATGCCGTCAAAAGGAGCCCGGACGTTGAGTTGACTGAGCAGATCCTCCGCCGCGGCATATGAAGTCTGCGCCTCTCCGATTTGCGCTTGAACGCGCGAAATCTCTGGAGGCGAATAACGATCCTTCTGTTTCTGCTCCAGCAGTTTGAGATCGGCTTCAGCCCGCTGCAATTGTTCTTCGGCAGCCTGCACCTCACCCGGCGACGCTGCGCCATTCTGCAGTAGGCGCCGCAAAGCGTCCCGGTTACGTAGCGCCGCATCGCGCTCCGTTCGTGCCTTAACCAGTTCAGATTGCAATGTCAAAACTTCTTCCTGATTGCCCCCACTGTGAACCGCGCTATTGGCGGCTTCGGAGGTTCGCATTTGAGAGAGTGCCCGCGCCGCCTGACCGCGAGCTTCTGCATCGTCCATCTGAACCAGCAGCTGCCCTTTCCTAACTGCGTCGCCCTCCCGGAAGAATAGTTTCTTTATCGTGGTGCCGGTTGGGGCATGAGCCTCGAAGCTCTGAACCGGCTCAACTTTTCCGTTAGTCGTAACGACGTTTCGAATCGTGGTGCGTTCGACCGTGGTTGCCATAACCGGAACCGGGTCGCCGTGAGACATGAATGAACCCAGCAGCACGATGGCCGCGACGATGCCGATCGACCATCCAAGCCAGCGACGGCCGCCAAAAATACCGGGCCTTCTTTTCTCAACGAATGCCATTTAGGAAACTGGTCGCATAAATGTACCACTTGCCCTCGGCTCGGGTCGTGCCTCGCGACTTAAACCATTGGATGCACAAACTTAGTAGAGGTATTCACCACGTTCCGAAAACTTCCGTCGCGAATGGTGGTTACAATGGAGCATGCCAAAGTCTCCCCGATATACCCGCGACCACGCCCAATCCGGCCTCGACGCGGATTTCCCGGAAATCGAATGTTGGCCCAACCAGTTTCCAGGATACGAAATCACCATCGATGATCCCGAATTTACCTCCGTCTGCCCAAAAACCGGCCTGCCAGATTTTGGCCACCTGAGCGTCCGCTACATGCCTGATAAGCAGTGCCTGGAGCTGAAGTCGCTGAAGGAATATCTCCAGTCTTACAGAAGTCTCGGGATCTTTCAGGAAAATGTCGTCAATCGTGTGCTGAAAGATGTTGTGCGGTGGTCCCGTCCAGTATGGGCCGAAGTAAAAGGCGATTTCCGCCCCCGCGGAGGAATTTCTACGACAGTAGTGGCGCGTTGGCCAAGGCAGAAACTAAGAACCAAGAACTAAGAACTGGAAACTAGAAACGCGAAACTGTGAACTAAGTTCCTCCCGACCCGCCGTGTTATATTCCACCCAAAGTGCAATCTAAAAAACTCTATCCGCGAACCGCACTCACGCTGCTCACCGCGCTGAATTTACTCAATTACGTTGATCGCTCCGTACTTTTCGCCGTGCAACCGCTGGTGCAAAGCGAATTTCATCTCACCAACACCCAAGTTGGATACCTCACCAGCGCCTTTCTCGGCTTTTATATGGTCGCGGCACCATTTGCCGGTCCGCTGGCGGACCGCTACTCGCGCAAGGGTATCATCATAGCGGGCGCATTCTTCTGGAGCGGTCTTACGCTGCTCACCGCTGTCACCCATACTTACTGGGAATTATTACTTCGACACACTCTGGTCGGAGTCGGCGAGGCCACGTTTGTGACCATCGCCCCAACTTTCGTTGCGGATCTCTTCCCGGAGCGGATACGCGGACGCATCTTCGGAATCTTTTATCTAGCAATCCCCGTCGGCACGGCCATGGGTTACCTCATCGGCGGTAAGCTCGGCCCTACCTTCGGATGGCGTTATCCCTTCTACGTCGCAGCCTTGCCGGGGTTCCTGCTTGCGCTTGCTCTGTTATTCATTCCCGAACCGCCGCGTGGTCAATTCGATTCGCAAAAGGAAACCTTTGAGCGCGGAACTTTGCGGGGACTCGCGCGCAACGCTGCGTTCCTAACCGTAACCCTGGGCATGGCCGCAGGAACATTCTCTCTCGGCGGAATCCAAGTTTGGATGCCGACGTTCCTCTCTCGCGTGCGGGGGTACAGCCTTGAATCGGCGAATCTCATGTTTGGAAAAATTGTCGTAGTCGCCGGCATCCTCGCTTCCCTCGCCGGAGGATGGATCGGAGATCGCCTCCTCCCCAGGATGAAAAGCTCTTACTATTTCGTTTCCGCGATCAGCATGGGCCTGGGTGTCCCCGTGATGTTCATCGGCTTATTCACCCGCGGGCCGCTTATGCTTCCCGCCATTGCCGTGGCCGCCTTTCTGCTTCTACTAAATACCTCGCCGCTCAATACTGCGCTAGTAAACGCCGTAGGCGCGCATATTCGCGCGACCGCCATAGCGGTTAATATTTTCATGTTCCACCTGCTTGGGGACGTCCCTTCACCCACGCTAATGGGATACGTCGCCGACCGGCAGTCACTTCAGGCTGCCTTCATTCTTCCCATCGTCGCAATGGCGATTTCATCCGCAATCCTGTTTTACGGAATGCGCTTCGCCCCCGACGTTCAGACGACAGAAGTCCAGATTAAAGGCAACCCAGGCCTCGCCGGTGTGTAGCACTTTTGGGCAATGTGCCGATTTATTGCGACGAGATACACCTCGCCACTCGTCATTTCGAACGGGCGAAGCCCGGAGGAATCTGCTGTTGCTTGAGTAACGAAAATGCAGATTCCTCACGTCACTAACGCGCGCGGTGTCACAATGTTTTTCAATCCTCAAAATAGATGACTTATTTTTACTGGATAGTAGGCTGTTTCCTGGGACTCATCTGGCTCTCGCGATTGATAGGCGCGGGTTTCGGCATGTTAAGAATCCCCGACATCTCTCATGCGGAATGGGATCTGTATCCAGCCTCTCCCGTTCCACGCGTGAGCATTATCGTTCCCGCCCGCAACGAAGAAGAGAATATTGCAAAAACTCTCACCCAACTTCTTGCGCTTGTTTATCCCAACTACGAAATCATCGCCGTCAACGATCGTTCCACCGACCGCACTGGCGCGATTATGGATTCTGCCGCCGATGGAATCAATTCGTCCCGCTTGAAAGTCGTTCACATCGAAGCGCTGCCCGCAGGTTGGCTAGGCAAAGCGCACGCAATGTGGAAGGCCGCCGGACAAGCGACTGGCGATTGGTTGCTCTTCACGGATGCGGACGTTTTGTTCAAGCCAGAATCCGTGCGACGTGCTCTTGCCTATGCCCAGGCGGAACGCGCTGACCACCTCGTTGTCTTCCCGCGCATGATCATGAAAAGCGCGGGAGAAAAGATGATGATCGCTTTCTTCCAAACTCTATTTGTCTTCGGGCACCGTCCCTGGAGGGTCGCCGATCCCAAGACCAAAGACCACATCGGAGTGGGGGCGTTCAACCTGATCCGGCGAAATGTCTACGAGGCGATTGGAACCTATCAGGCTCTGCGTTTCGAAATAGTAGACGACATGAAACTCGGCAAAGTGGTCAAAGAAAGCGGATACGCCCAACGCAACGTCTTCGGCGATGACTTGATTACGATCCGATGGGCCAAGGGAGCGATGGGCGTAGTAAATAATCTGACGAAAAATTCCTTCGCCATTTTGTCATTCCAGTGGTGGCGAGTGCTGCTATCGGTGGCCGCGCTGCTGTTTTTGAATTTGCTTCCTTTCATTGGAGTCATCCTGGCGCACGGATGGGCGCGATTGCCCTTTTCCATAGCGTTATTTTCGATGTTCTCAATCTACGTAGGAATGTCATGGAGATCGTCCATCCCGCCGTATTATTTCTTGCTGCATCCCGTCAGCACCATCTTGTTCGCATACACCATGTTGCGCTCGATGCTGCTAGCAATGTGGCGCGGCGGAGTAATCTGGCGCGGCACAAAATACTCCCTGAAAGAATTGAAGGCAGGATTGGTGTGAGTCGGAGTTTGAAACTTTCCTCGGCAATCGCCGCGACGAGGAAATAGACACGAATTCCAGGTCAATCTATACTCTGGCGCATCATGAAAATCCGACTTGTAGGCGCGATGCTTTGTACAGTGACAGCTGGGCTAGTTGCACTCTCACCGTGTTCTGGGCAGATCGTTCCAAGCAGGGACCAGTGGGGAGAAAAGTACAACTCGCCCGGGGCGACCTTAACTTACAAAGAAATTGGGCGAGCCCGAATTGAGGGCCGGACCGTAATTACATACAACCTCTTCGCGTCGGGCCTGCCAAAGAATGAACACTACGTTCTGTGCAGCCTCAATGTAGGCGGCGAGCCGCAAGCGGTGACCGATGCTTACTTAAATGATGAGCGCAAGGTTGTGAACGTACTCGCAGACCCCGCCCACCACGTGGCTGAGGACCCGATCAATGTGAAGGCTTTCGGCGGAAAGGGCGAGCCAATTCAATTTGCGTTAACTTCGGACGATGACCGCCTGCGAGCTTTCGCACAGGTTATTCCATTCCCATTGGAAGTGTTGAGTGGGCCTTGTCACCTGGCGGCGATCGAAACCGGGCCTTACTACTACGGGATGTTCATCGGACTCACCGGATTCCAGCCCAATGAGGACTTGGCTATTGAGCAGCAATCGGGAGACGAAGGCGGTCACACCAATGCGAAAGCCAACGAACAAGGCGGCTACAATGCCGCGCTCCTTCCTTTCGTGAAGGGACAGCGTTCCGGAAAGGCTCGATTTTACGTTACTGCAAAATCCTGCAAAATTGGAATTCAGTTCCCTTGGGGAGTTGGTAGTTATCAATACCAGTAGCTGACGGTTTCCCCAAATAGAGTCCTTGGAGTACCCCAGACCAAAACGGGGGGAATGGTGCGCCCGGAGAGATTCGAACTCCCGACCTAACGGTTCGTAGCCGTTCGCTCTATCCAACTGAGCTACGGGCGCAATCGCGAATCACTTCAATAGCTGCGACCCAAATTATAAACGAAATGCAGTCTGCAGAGACGTAGCTTGCCACGTCCAAGATAGCCTCTCGCTTTCACCCCTCGATATCGGCTTTAGCCGTCGGCATCAACCGATGCATTCGACGCCTATGGTACGCTGGCCACATTCCCATGAGTGCAATGGACACGCCGCAGCGCGAAGCGCCCGATCCCGCCATGTTGTTCGGCTTCTGGTATCGAGCCGCGGCCAGCCACCATGTGCCACGGAGGGGACTTCACAAAGTAATGCTCCTCGAAATTCCTCTAGTCGTCGGGCGAGATTCAAAGGGAACTCCATTTGCTCTGCGCGACGCATGCCCGCATCGTGGAATGCCTCTGTCCTGCGGCAAGTTTGATGGTCAGCAACTCGAGTGCAGCTACCACGGATGGAGGTTCGACGCACACACCGGCCAGTGCCAGCTCATTCCTTCACTCACAGCCGATCAAAAGTTAAGAGTCGACCGCATCTACGCCGGAAGCTACGCCTGCGAAGAACAGGATAATTTCATCTGGGTTTTTATTCCTGAGCCCGGGCCCGCGGGAGCAGGTTTCACAAAAGCTGCAGACACGCCTTTCGGCGCGCCGCGAGTTCCAATCTTTTCCGAACGTTACAAGACTGCCTGTCTGTCCGCTGAGCTTCCTTGCAGCGTCGATCACGGCATTATCGGCCTCATGGATCCGGCTCACGGACCATTCGTCCATCAGGCGTGGTGGTGGCGCAGTCGCCATAGCATCCACGAGAAACAAAAGAATTTCGAACCCATCCCCAACGGATTCCGCATGAGCGCGCACACCCCCAGTTCAAACAGCGCTCCCTACAAACTGCTCCGGCTGTATGCCAAGGCGGATTCAATCACCACGACGATTGACTTTGTATTGCCAAATTTGCGGCTGGAAATCATCCGGGCAGGGAAGTACTGGTTCTCTTCGCTCACGACTGTTACGCCCATAACCCGCAATCATTGCCGAATCGACGTAGTCGCAGCATGGAACATCTTCCGCTGGGTGCCGTTCAGCGCGGGACTATTGAAATTTGTTTTCGCGAAATTCGTAGAGCAGGATCGTCAGACGATGGAAGATCAGTCCGAAGGCCTAAAGCACAATCCTCATCTAATGTTGATCGACGATGCTGACCGCCCCGCAAAATGGTATTTCCAACTCAAGGCCGCTCACCTGGAAGCGAAACGAAACGGCGGGGAGATGAGACATCCTATGGACGGTCCGGTTACGTTGAAGTGGCGAAGCTAAATGTGTCTTGTGTGGCGCGGGCGCCCCGCCCGCGATGTCGTGACTAGTACCTACTCTTTAACCAACCACTCCATCGCTTCTTCGCGGGTTTCAAAAGCGGGAAGCTCCCGCTGGGAAAAACTCTTCAAATTCTCGTAGTAAACATGAGGCAGACTCTTGGTTCCGACCCAAGCCGCGCGTTTCACATACGGACGGTCGAGGACCAGCACTTCCTTCATGCGAGTTATCGCAGGCTTATCAAAGTGTGCGCCGGTGAAGTCGGCCAGGGCCAACACTGACTTCGGCGGGTGGCGTGCGACCAGATCGCGGAATTTCTCGAACAGTACAAGCATTTCTTCGCTGGTGCATCGGCTCAGGTCAATCTGCAATATCTGCTTGCCAGCGTGCTTGACGAATCGGATTCGCTCATCCACGAGAAAACTCCGGGAGCTATTTTCCCAGCAGCGATTCTATAACTTCGTAACTTCCATCCAGTGCCGCGTTCAATTCCTGCGGATTGTTCCCACCCGCCTCGGCCATGTCAGGGCGGCCTCCACCCTTGCCCCCCACCTTCTGCGCGACTGGTCCTATGATCTTTCCCGCTTGCAACTTGCTGGTAAGGTCCTTGGTTACGCTGACGATCAGAGCGACATTTCCGTTCGTTGCAGACCCGAGCACGACGACGCCCGATCCAAGTTTGTCGCGAAGCTGGTCAACCAGAGTTCGCATCTGCTGGCGTTCCAGATTGTCAACACGATGAGCGAGGACCCTCACGCCGTGAATTTCTTTGACGTTTTTGCCCGCCGACGCGACGGTGGACGACGCCGACTTCATCCGCGCCTGATCAAGTTCACGCTGCAGTCGCTTGATCTCGGAATCTTTTTTTTCAAGCTCGATTTTCAGAGCTTCTGCCGGAGATGCCAGAGCATCTGCGTCTCCTCCTTCCTTTCTCGTTCTTTGCGAAAGGATGGGACCAACGAAGCCGGCAACCACATTCTCCAGTTGATGATCCCGTTGGAACTGATGCAGCGATCCTTCGCCGGTAACCGCTTCAATGCGACGAATCCCCGAAGACACGCTGCCTTCTTTCAAAACTTTAATAAGACCGATTTCCCCGGTAGCGTCCGTGTGCGTACCGCCGCACAGTTCGGTCGAGAAGTCGCCGATCTTGATAACCCGAACCCGGTCGCCATATTTTTCCCCAAACAGCGCCATGGCTTTGTATTCATTAATCGCAATGTCAATCGGCACGTCGGGAATGACTTCGACCTTCTGGTTGCGCAAGACTTCTTTGTTGATCAGGTCTTCAATGTCCTGCAACTCCTCATCGGCGACACCGGTGAAATGGGAGAAATCAAAGCGCAGGTGATTCGGTGCAACCAGCGATCCAGCCTGCTTAACGTGCTTACCGAGAACCTCGCGTAGCCCTGCCTGCAGTAAATGCGTCGCGGTGTGGTTCCGCATAGTAGATTGGCGAATGTCAGTGTTGACCACGGCATCGACTTTGTCGCCCACACGGATTCCGAGGGTGGCCCACCCTACGCGGTTTTCGTAGGGTGGGGGTTTTACGACTACTTGATGCGCTCTAACCCCCTGAATCGGGTAATAACATCCCTTCACTTCGGCAATGATCGTATTGTGATCGTCGGAATAGAGCCATCCGCGATCCCCGACCTGCCCGCCTGATTCCGCATAAAAAGGAGTGTGATCAAGGATGACCTCGCCCTCCTCGCCGGGACGAAGTTCCTGCGAACCTTGACCGTCCTTAATAATGGCCAGCACTTCGGAGCCATTCGATCGAGTCTGCCGATACCCCTCAAACACAGATTTCGGAAGCTGCTGATAGGCAGGGTTCGCAGTCTCTTTTGCCGCGCCTTTCCATGAAGCACGAGCCCGCTCGCGCTGCTCAGCCATTGCACGGTCAAACCCTGCTTGATCGAAATGGATGCCTTGATCGCGAGCCGCATCCTGCATGAAGTCGAGCGGCATGCCGAATGTGTCGTATAACTTAAAAGCGTCTTCTCCAGAAAGGCTCGAGCTATTCCGAATCGTCTCTTCCAACCGTTGCAATCCGAGATCAAGAGTATGCGAGAAGCGCTGCTCCTCTGAGAGCACAACCTTTGAAACTTGCGGAGAAGTCTCAATCAACTCCGGATACGCGTCCTGCATTAAATCGCGAACCGCGAAGACCATCTCATACAAGAAAGGCTTCGTTTGTCCGAGCAACCGCCCATGTGTGATCGCACGGCGAATGATCTTTCGCAAGACGTATCCGCGCCCCTCGTTGGAGGGCAGGACGCCATCAGAAATCAAAAAAGTCGCCGCGCGAGAATGGTCGGCGATCACCCGCAAAGAGGCTGCCGATTTGGTATGCGCTTCTCTGTCCAGTTCCCTCTTAAGAGAAGTTCCAGTCAACTCCGCGGCCCTCTTTATCAACGGCACAAACAAATCCGTATCGTAATTCGACACTACTCCCTGCAACACCGCCGTCAACCGCTCCAACCCCATCCCCGTGTCGATCGATGGCTTCGGCAGCGGATTCAGCTTTCCCACCGCATCGCGGTCGAACTGCATGAAAACCAGATTCCAGAGTTCCACATAACGCCCGCATTCGCAGCCGAACGCGCAGTCCTGATGCCCACAATCCGAAGCGACCGCTCCCATGTCGTAATGAATCTCACTGGAAGGACCACAAGGCCCCGTCTCTCCCATCTGCCAGAAATTGTCTTTCAGACCAAACTCAAAAATTCGATCTTTCGACACGCCTTGCGCGAGCCACAAGTCATAGGCTTCGGCATCACGAGGGATGCCGCCTTCGCCATTGAAAATCGTGACGTAGAGTTTGTCTTTCGGGATCCCAAACCATTCCGGCGATGTGATCAGTTCCCATGCGTATGCAATTGCATCTTTCTTGAAGTAATCGCCAAAGCTGAAATTTCCCAGCATCTCGAAAAACGTGTGGTGACGATTGGTAAATCCGACGTTTTCCAGATCGTTATGCTTGCCGCCAGCCCTGACACATTTTTGCGAGCTCGTTGCCCGCACGTAATCGCGCTTTTCGAGGCCGAGGAAAACGTCTTTGAACTGGTTCATCCCAGCGTTGGTAAAGAGCAACGTTGGATCATTGGCCGGGACGAGCGAGGACGAATGGACCTCTTTGTGTCCATGCTGGACAAAATAAGCCAAGAATTTGCGCCGAATTTCTGAGCCAGTAAGCATGGAGTGAACACTTATTCTAACACTGGTATTTATTGCTTAAGCTATAGGAAGGAAAGCAGATTCCTCGCGCGACGCTTCGGAATGACAAGGGGTCTTGAGGCGTCTCAGAGTGCGCGCAATGTTGGCGATGTGTGATTCACTCCTCCGGCTCGCCCTCCAACGCCGTCAGCGTTTCGTCGTCCACCACCCATTTCTTCAGAATCTTGAAAATTGTTTTCGATGCGAAGCCCGCACGCGTGAGCTGACGGAAAATCCGCGCCGCCTGCTTTTGATTTTCCGGTTTCTCGAGGTGCTTGCGGCGCATGAAATCGCGCGCCTGCTTCTCGTCGCTCACTTCGTCGTAGACAGAAGCAACCGCCTTCTCGATCACCTCCCCGTGAACGCCTTTTATCTTGAGGTCTGTGATCACGCGCATGCGCCCAAACTTTTCGTTGTCGCGGCGGAAAGAGGAGTAAGCCGCCGCATATTTCGAATCATTCAGGTACCCTTGATCTTTGAGCTTGCGAATTACAAGCTCGACAAGAGTTTGGCCATACTCAGTTTCCGCCTCAACTCGCGGGCGCAGCAAGCGTTTAAGCTCCGCGACCGATCGCATACGGCGCCCCAAGGCGCCTATGGCATAAGCATAGAGTTCTTCTTCCGAATCAGTCTTTCGAGGGCGAGGAAAGGCCATGGAAATAAAACTACAGCATCCCGAGTAAAATTGCGGTATTCAACATTATGTTCCAAGCCGCACGATTCAATTTTTTTATCGGATGTCCGCCTGCAGTTACTTCTGTGCAAAACTAAAGTGACTTAGGACTTGCGTTCTAACCGCAATGAACGGTACCATTCAAGTGTTCCCAGCGGCCAGTGCTCTCTAGCCGGCCCTCCGCGCCCTTAGCTCCTGGCGCCAAATGGACAGGATCCAAACGGACACAGATTCCAGACGGAACATTGATCCAAAACGATAGACGATCCATCAGAAAGACGATCCAACTGGATGAGTTTATTTTCGTGAATTTTCAGCCGCATTGGCTTTTTTGCGCGTCCAACCTGTGGGCGCCAAAGCGAAGCGCAATGCAAGTGCGACTTAACACAACAATCCTTCGCCTTAGAGCGAACACAAAGCTAGAACACCAAAAGAGAAAAATATGAATGCTGGACCCGGACGCCCCTCCAACGGAGGGGGAAGAAATAGACGGCGGCGCAGTCGCCGCCCGTCAAATCGTAGCGGTCAGCCCTCGGGCCGCGACCGCAGCCAACAGAACAGTATTTACAGCGCTCCCATGGATCACAGTTACCGCGCGACCATGGGCGGCGGGAACGGTTCGCGCCAAGGCCGCCCCCGGCCGGGCTTTGCGGCCGCCTACACTCCCGCCGAGCCTGACCCGTTGCCGTTCCGCGAGGATGCCAATTCCCGCATCTTTGCCTTCGTAGACGACTTGTTCTTCCAGGCCAAGATTCAGGAAACCGCCCGCAAACTCAATGTAAAAGTTGAGTTTTGCAAAGCCGAAAAAGATCTCTTGGAACGTATCAAGCTGAACGGCGAAGAGAAACCGTCGCTTATTATTTTCGATATGAACAATGCGAACGCGAAGCCGTTGACGCTGATTCCCAAGCTGAAGGCGAAACTAAAGAAGACGTCAGTGATTGGATTCTTGTCCCATGTCCAAGGGGACCTAAAGCAAAAGGCTCACGAAGTAGGATGTGATATGGTGCTTCCGCGATCGGCTTTCTCTCAGAATCTTCCGCAGTTGTTGCGCCGCCACGGTGCTCCCGAAGAAGTTTCAGCCGACTAGGTGAGGGTTAGGCTAACTGGGAAAGTGGAAGTGTACGTCCTGTCGCGACGCAATTGCGATCCCGTTCATTGTGGCTGGAGTAAAACGCCAGTTCTTTACTGCTTCCAGAACTTTGTCTTCCAGGCCATAGCCCACGGATTCCAGCACCTTCGTATCTGCGACATTTCCTTTTTCGTCGATCGTCACTTCTACGACCACATCTCCAGCGACGCCAGACGGAATGTCGGAGCGGTCAACGGCCGGATTTGGGAAAACTACCGGAAGTGCGGGCCGCGATTCATATCCCGATGTCGCACCGGTTGATGACGACCCAACTAGTGAACCCGCCCGCGCCGATTCAACAGGAGCGTTAAGGACTGAGTCCTCTTCGGGCTTGGGAGCAGTTATCTTGGGTGCTGGCTGCGATTTTTTTCTCGGCGCCGGCGCTTGCAACCGAGTCTGTCGAGCGATTGATGAAGGACCGACGTACACAATTTCGGTCGACATGCCGGATCCCGCATTTCCGAATGCGATCGAGGATGGTTGGACAAACCTAGGGGCCGCCGCAATGACCAAATACAAGAGCACACCATGGATCGCCAATGACCCAAATAAGGTTCTGCGCGGACGAGAGTGTGCTACCTGCTGAAACATGGCATTCGGCGGCGGATTCCTATTGAATCCATCAACACAATAATTCTAGCACTGGATTCAAGGGGCACGAACGGGCCATGTAGGCGGAACGGGATGGTTATCCCGGAGGCCAGTCTAACTTCCTGCCACCGATCAAATGAACATGCAGATGAAACACAGACTGGCCTGCGCCGGGACCGACGTTTATGACCGTTCTATAGCCATTCTCTATATTGTGCTCACGGGCTATTTGGGCGGCTGCAAGGTGGCATCGGCCAACAATTTCAGCGTCCTCGGCAGAGGCTTCTTTTAATCCCACAATATGTTTCTTGGGAATGATTAGTACGTGCGTCGGACCCTGAGGGTTTAAGTCTTCGAAAGCGAAAGTGAAATCGTCTTCGTAGACCTTCTTGGAGGGAATTTCTCCCCGAATTATCCGGCAGAAGATGCAGTCAGCCATGACTTCAGCCCTTCAAGGCGACCATGATCACCAGCACTACCGGCAAATAGAGAACCGAGGCGTGAACCAGGCGTCTCGCAACAACCGCGGAAGCGGAAACGGCAAGCTTCGATGAATGATAAAGCAGAAACGCGCCAGCAAGGAACATTCCCACGCGATAAACCGGAACGCTGTGGTCGACGAAAGGCAGCATGGTCGTAAGAATGAGAACGATCGTGAACACAATGATCTCGGCGCGGGTAAAACGGCTGTCAGCGTCGAATTTCGGCAGCATCCTGTAGCCAGCCCGTGCGTAATCGTCCTTGTACATTAAGGCGATGGCGAGGAAGTGCGGAAACTGCCATAGAAAAAGAATTGCAAACAGGAACCATGCCTGCCGATCAATCCTACCAGCGCCTCCCGCCCACCCGATGAGAGTTGGCATGGCACCTGGGATTGCGCCTAATAGAGTGCATAGCGGCGTTACTCGCTTCAGCGGGGTGTAAACAAGAAGATAGGAAAGCAGGGTAGATATCGCCAAAACCGCCGATAGCCGGTTCACTGTAAGGAGCAAATAGACTCCGCCACCGACACTCAGCGTAACCCCAAACAAAAGCGCATGAAGGGACCGCATCCGCCCGGAGGGTATCGGCCGGTTCGCGGTGCGCCGCATCTGCTTGTCCCAGACACGCTCCATCCACTGATTGAGGGTGGCGGTGCCGCTGGCAACGAGTAGCGTGCCAATAAGGGTATTGATCAATCCGGCGAACCTGAAACTTCCGTGGGAGGCGAGATAATAGCCGGCTGACGTGGTCATCACAATAAGCAGATTTACTTCGGGCTTGGTCAGCGTGTAATAATCCCGAATCTTGGACGTAAATGTCTGCGCACCGTCCGCGACCGCCATTACTTGAGTTGTGGCCATGCTCTCCTGTTACTGCTGAATTCGACCCATCAGTATACCCAGTCTGCGGGCACGGTTCGCGATTTTGATTGGGCAAAATGTTCTGCCGAGGACGGGCGTCCTCCGTCACGGTTTGCTGGACCGGGCAGCCGAGCGCGGCTGTCCCTGCGCAATACTTACTTCCACACAAAGCCAGCAATCAAGAGAACTATCTGCGCGGTTGCCAGCAAAACCCAAATACGCTGGCGAAAACGCGACCTGCGCAGATCTCTTCTCAAATCTTTCTCCAACCCCTGGATGAATTCCAATTCTCCAGGGTCGACTTGAGATTTTGACTCCGGAATTGGTGCAAGCGACGAACCTAGATAAGCGAGCTTCGGTTTGGTTGGCAGCAAGGCCTTGGGCCCGCTGATCACCGACGACCAGTGCACCAACAGCATGGGGCCGGGAGAGAATCCAGGATCAGCCGGCATCGATGTCAAATGAAGCGGAGCCTGACGCTCAGGCGCTGCGGCATCTGCGAGACTCCGCAGCAACGACGTCCACCACATATGGTTGAGCTGATCGCCGATCAATTCGCCCACATCCTCGGGTACCGATTCCAATTCCAGCGGTGGCAGCGTTTCCGGCGAAATTACGTCGCCGAGGTTCGTGAATATAGTGCGATACCAGGGCATGCTCAGAATGTCGCTGGCTAACATCCCCGTATCTACGGGACGCGAAGTGAGCAGAAGTGGAGGCAGGACCTCCGGCGAAAATCTATCGTGCAGATTGCCGAGAAGCGATCTCCATAGAGGCACCGCCAAACTCCTGGGCGGAGAAAAGTCGAGCTCGCGCTCGTAGCTCGGCTGAGGGCTATCTTCAGGAAAAGCTGGCGGGATGGTACTTTTCGCGGACACTGCTCTCTGTAGTGTAATCGGGTGCGGCATTAAATACCAAGGTTCATTAGAGTTTCCGCATGTCACCCATCAATGAATATCGCCGCTCGATGACGCCTTTCCGAGATTCGAGTATTCTCACAATATTGCTTTTCGAGTCTCGACTTTCGTATACAGGTCCCGGGTTTTTACGCGTCGGAATAGTACCTATGATCAAAGCAGTCCGAGGAACGCGCGATCTGCTTCCACCAGAAACCGCGCTGTGGAATTTTGCCGAGGCCACTGTGCGCGATGTATTCCGCGTCTACAATTTTCACGAAATTCGCACGCCGATCTTCGAGGAGACGCAGCTTTTCGCCCGCAGCGTCGGCGAAGAAACCGACATCGTTGCTAAAGAGATGTACACGTGGGAGGATCGCAGCCGCGCCCAAAGCGAAAAAGGCCAATCCCTCACCCTCCGTCCCGAGAACACGGCCGGCGTCGTTCGCGCATACATCGAACACAAGCTTTGGGATCGGGGCCTCAACAAGCTCTACTACATTGGTCCGCAATTCCGCCGCGAGCGCCCGCAGAAGGGACGCTACCGGCAGTTCTACCAAATCGGCGCGGAAGTTATCGGGCCGGCCAGTGCGGGCAGCGAGTCTCCAGCACGCGACGCCGAGATTCTGGAGCTACTCGCCACTCTCCTCGACCGGCTCAGAATCAAGGACTGGAGTCTTCAATTAAATTCCGTCGGATGCGCCAGAGATCGCGCCGCTTACAACGAAGCATTGCGCAAGGCGCTGGAGCCAGTAGCATCGCAGATGTGCGTGGACTGCCAGCGGCGTGCTGTCACCAATCCGCTGCGAGTTTTTGACTGCAAAGTCCCGGAAGACCAGCCGATCATCGAAACCCTGCCGCGCATCAGCCAATTTCTGGACGAGCCCTGCCGCCAACACTTCGAGCAGGTCCAAAATATCCTCAAGTCCGTAGGGGTCGATTTTCAATTAAACGACCGGCTCGTCCGCGGCTTGGATTACTACACTCGCACCGCCTTCGAATTCACTCACGGCGCGCTTGGGGCGCAGAACGCGATCCTCGGCGGAGGCCGCTACGATGGGCTTTCGGAGTCGCTCGGCGGCCCGACTGCTCCGGGGATAGGGTTTGCCATCGGAGAAGATCGTCTCATCCTGGCGTTGCAGGAATCCGCCGAATCGGAGCAGCCCAAGGCCGACGTGTACATCGCTCCGCTTGGCTCGGGGATGGACCGCGAAGCAGCTCGCCTCGCTCGAGAACTTCGCCTTCAGGGAATAATCGTCGAGTTGGGGGACGAGACCTTTCGTCTGAAAAAGTCTTTCGAAACCGCAGCCAAGCTTGGTGCCCGCAACGTTCTGATCTGCGGAGAGAATGAAGTCAAGGCCGCCGCGTTCGCGCTAAAAAACCAGCAGACTGGCGAGCAGGTTTCTGTCCCTCGTGCCAACCTCGCCGAGAAAATTCGGTTGACGTCGTAACCGCCGACCTCACATTGAAGAGAGTTCTTGACGGTACGACACTCGCACGTCTACCATCACCACGATTCGAGAAATCTCTTTCCAGCCAAGCTGATTGTTGAGGAGGATTATATGAAACGCACTCCGGCGATATTTCTTACAATTGCTCTTTTCTTGGTCGTTCTCTCCATTCAAAGTTTCGCGCAGATGCCGAGCCCCGCTCCGGAGCTTAAAAAGCTCGAGGCGTTGCCGGGAACATGGATTAGCGAAGCAGACCTGAAGCCGGGACCCATGGGGCCGGGGGGCAAGATGACGATGACCGACAAGTACGAGTGGATGCCCGGCGGCTTCTTTCTGGTCTTGCATTCCACCTTTAAAGGCGCTATGGGCGACGGCACCGCGACATCATTCATGGGATACAACCCCGACGACAAGCAATACACCTACGATGAATTCAACAGCATGGGACAGAGAACGCACTCGACTGGTTCAATCGATGGCGATACATGGACCTGGACTGGCGAGAATAAGATGGGCGGGCAGATGATGAAGGGCCGTTTCATCATGAAGGTAGTTTCGCCGACCTCCTATACCTACAAATTCGACGTATCGCAGGATGGCACTAACTGGACGACCGTAATGGACGGCAAAGCCACAAAAGCGAAGTGAGTTTTAGATACCGCTTAATGTATTTGTCATTCCTCCGGGCTTCGCCCGTTCGGAATGACAAGGTAGGGGAGCGGCAGCCGACAGGAAACGACAAGGAAGAGTGGCCTGTAAAATTAGGGCTCTCGCTCACGCCTGCGTCGCCCGCGGGACTTCTCCGTTTATAATCTTCGTTCTACTTTGAATCCCCTTCGGAAGGGTCACAACTTGCTCGATTTTTTAGGCGATTTACAGCGTACTCATATGTGCGGCGGTCTGCGCAGCGCCGACGCCGGCAAAAAAGCCGTGCTCATGGGATGGGTCAACCGCCGTCGCGATCTCGGTAATTTGCTCTTCATCGATTTGCGCGACCGCACCGGTATCACTCAGGTTGTTATTAATAAGGAATTGAATTCAGCGGTTCATCAAAAAGCAGAGAGTCTGCGTAATGAGTACGTAATTGCCGTAATCGGAAAGGTTAAGCAACGCGATTCAAATACCATTAACAAAAACATTCCAACAGGCGAGGTCGAGCTGGTCGCCGACGAACTTCGCATCCTGAATGAATCTAAGCAGCCGCCGTTTCTTCCCGGAGAAGCCGTCTTGCCCAACGAAGAAATGCGTTTGAAATATCGTTACATCGATTTGCGGCGCGACGCGATGCAGCGCAATATCGAATTGCGGCACAAGGTTTCGATTGCCATTCGAGAATATCTTTCGGAGCACGGATTTTTTGAAATCGAAACCCCTTTCATGACGCGGTCAACACCCGAAGGCGCGCGCGACTATCTCGTCCCCAGCCGGGTCCAACCAGGAAGCTTTTATGCGCTGCCTCAGTCGCCGCAGATGTTCAAGCAGATCTTAATGATCTCCGGCTTTGACCGCTATTTTCAGATCGTGCGCTGTTTCCGCGATGAAGACCTTCGCGCCGACCGCCAGCCTGAATTCACCCAGATTGACTTGGAGATGTCCTATCCCCAGCAGGAGAGCGTATGGGCGGTCGTCGAAGGTTTTCTGACCGCCGCGTTTAACGCCGCCGGGCAGGAGATCAAGACGCAATTCCCGCGAATGAGCTACGACCATGCCATGCGCCTATACGGAAACGACAAACCTGACATGCGTCTGCCCGCGATGACCGACATCCGCGAGGTTTTTGCGGCGCATGAACTTAACGAATTCGCGTCCAAATTCAAGATCAGGAAAGATCTGCCAATCCAGTTGATCCGCATTCCGAAAGCGGGAGACATCTCCGGCACCGAGCGCCGCACAATTGGAACCTATGGCGCCTTCCAGCATGTGCAGGGGGCAAAGTTCGTGCAGTTGATGACCGATCCCAAAAGATTTGCTAAAGATTATCCAGAGATTTCAGATCGTGTCATGAAGCTGGCGCAGGTCGAAGCCGACGATCTCTGGCTGCTGGCTGCAGCGCAAAATAAGCCAGAAATCGCCGCTGTCGCCGAGCAAACTGTTCAGCATTTCTGCGAAAAGTGTGGATTTCTCCGCATCGATCTCGCACAGAAATACGCCTCAAAGCACAAAGCATTCGAGAAAACCGGCGACCCGGCCAAAGATTTCAAGTTTCTGTGGGTTACCGACTTCCCCATGTTCGAGTGGGATCGCGAGAGCAAGCGCTGGAATGCGGCCCATCACCCTTTCACTTCGCCCCACGAAGAGGACATGGCCAAACTCGAGACGGGAGCGAATTCTGTCACCGATCCAAAATCCCCTCTCGGAGAAATTCGCGCTCTTGCGTACGATGTAGTGCTTAACGGCACGGAACTGGGCTCAGGCTCGATCAGAATTCATCGCCAGGACATTCAGAGCAAAATCTTCCAAGCCCTTGGCATGACAGACGAAGAGTCCAAATCCCGCTTCGGCTTCTTTCTGGAAGCGCTCGAATACGGCACTCCGCCCCATGGAGGCATCGCACTGGGACTCGATCGTATTGTTATGATCCTCGCCAGTGCCGATAGCCTTCGCGAAGTGATTCCCTTTCCCAAAACTGCGCGCGCGGTGGACTTGATGGTAGACGCACCAACCCCCGTGGCCGAAGCACAGTTAAAGGATCTAGGCATCGCAGTAATCAAGCAAAATGTTTGAAATGGGACCGTTGGGACTGTTTCTCGCCACCGGTGCGGACTTTGATCGTGAAGAAAATTTGAATCTGAAGCCCAATAGTTGTAGGCTTGGACCTCTATGAATGAAAAGAAGCGAACTGACGAGGATCAGAGCGCTGCCGAAGAAAGTCGGAAGGCTAAGAAGCCTTATCACAAACCCAGTTTTCGGTACGAACAAGTCTTCGAAACCATGGCGCTAGCCTGCGGAAAGGTTAACCGACGTGGGCACTGCAAATTCGGTATGCGGAAGAGCAGCTAATTCGACTCTGACCCCAGGAACGTCTGCATGAATGAAAAATACATTTCGAGAAGTAGCGCGATTGCGGCGCGGCTGCTGGGAAATGAAATGATGATCATGTCTGCCGCAGACTCCACTTTTTTTACCCTCGACGAGGTCGCCACTGTAATCTGGCAAGCAGCAGACGGGCAAACACCGCTTTCACAAATCGCAGGCAGGATTTGCGAGCAATTCGACGTCGATCATCAACAAGCAGAGCGCGATGCAGAACACTTCATCGATGAACTCGCCAAGCATGGAATTCTGATGCTATCCGATAAACCCGCCATCAACTTCGGCCCACAGCAGGAACGATGATGGACTTACTCGGGGAGATGAATCAAAAAGCCCTTGAGCTGGGCGTCCCCCTCAGCGTGCACCTCGATATTACGTACCGCTGTAACGAGCGCTGCGTTCATTGTTACCTTGACCACGACGATCACGGCGAGATGACGACGGCAGAGATCAAGGACATCCTCAGCCAAATGGCTGATGCCGGAGTTTTCTTCCTGACCCTCAGCGGTGGTGAAGTTCTCATGCGCCGCGATTTCTTCGAAATCGTCGAGTACGCAACCAGTCTCTCCTTCAATATAAGAATAAAGACCAACGGTGTGATGATCCACGAAAAGGAAGCCCATCGGCTTCGCGAGCTTGGCGTCGAACAAATTCAAATCAGCGTTTATTCGCATCGCCCAGAAGTGCATGACGCGATCACGAAACTGCCAGGCTCGCTCAAGCGGACTCTGGCTGCGATCCGATTCCTACTATCGCAGGGGCTGAAGGTTACTATTGCGAATGTTCTGATGAAGCCAAATTTGGCGGACGGGTCCGGAGTCATGGCGCTGGCCAAAGAACTCGGAGTGCCGTACGCCTTGGACCCAACGATTACCCCGATGATGGATGGTGGCCGATCCGTTCTTGCCCTCCGTGCACCCGCCTCGGAGATAAGAAATGCTTTTCGGGATTCAGCGCTTGTTGGCGACGTGGAGAAATTCTGCGCACCGCCCCCCCCACCTGGGGAAGAAATAATGGAAGGCTACCCCTGCAGTGCCGGGCATACCGGTTGTTATATTTCTCCTTATGGAGATGTTTTTCCGTGCGTGCAGTTTCCGCTGCCCAGTGGAAATCTTCGCACTCAGAGGTTCCTGGATATTTGGAGGGATTCAGATCAATTGAAGGAAGTGCGCTCGATTCGCGCCAAAGACCTGCCTACTTGCTCAACCTGTTCTCACGTGGGCACGTGCACGCGTTGTCCGGGTTTGGCTTATATGGAAGGCAACATGCGCGGTCCGTCCACCGCCGATTGTGAGAAGTCATTTCTCAGAACCGGTATTCCTTCCGCAAACATGATCAGGCAGTTGAGATCCAATGCGTCGCTGGTACAAATCCAGGCCCAGTAGCGTCGCCTCCGCAGGAATAAACGCTGCAGCTAAGATCCCGTATAGTTCATCGTCAGCACCCAGTTACCAAAAAGGGGCGAGCAAGTGCCACTTTCTGGCGTGGGAATCGAAGTGCGATTGCCGTAGAATTGGTCCCATATCGGGGATGCATTGAGAGGTGAGTCGTATGGAACGGTCTAAACCATGGATCGAGTTACGGGTCTGTTTACTGTTTAGTTTTCTTCTCTCCGTTCCCCAGTTCGTCGATGCGGCCGCGAACGGCGATACAAACCTCAGCTCAGACGCCTCGATTCATCTAGGATATCCGCAGGACTGGAGCTTCCGTCACGTCGTATTCACCGGCAACAACGATTCTGCGACGCTGAAGGCAGGCAGAACCGAGCCTAGGCATGTCTATAACCTGGTTAAACGCAGAGCAGCAATCCAGGCGGCAAAAGGGACGAGACCACCCAAGAATCCTATGAAGGTAGACTGGTCGATTTCTCTTGAGAACGGGTTCGTTCCCGCAGACCAGTATCCGGCTCTATACACGGCCGATGTCACGACGATAAGCTGCAACGGCGACTACGCGGTATACGCCCTCACGGTAACTTCTGGCAGCCAGGCCAACCTGGTCGGAATCAATAATCTTTACACTGGGGGGAGTACGGTCTGCAATGGCGGGTCTCCCTTCGTGTCTTTTGCCTACAATACGGTCACGCAAGCGGGCGGTCAGATTACGACCTCTCCGGCAATTTCAGAATTTGGCGGCAAGATAGCTTTCGTTGAGACCTCGCCCGCTGGTTCCTTTTTCCACGTGCTGCTCCTGCCACCACTCACATCCCCGCCGTCGCTGCCGAATGGAACCGTGCTTAGTCCTTCTACTCCAACGTCCTGTGCGACGCTGAGCGCGCCAAATTGTATGACCACGGTCCAAATCTCCGCGGCGGGTTCGCCCACGTCGCCATGGATCGACTACGGCACCGACACTGCCTACGTCGGTACCGGAGATGGCAAGCTGTATAAGATCAGCCCGGTTTTTGCCGGAGGCGCCCCGGTCGTCGCTGCGGATGCTAACTGGCCAGTAACCGTTTCCACTGCAACATTCAGCAAAGTACTCACCGCTCCTGTTGTCGATGACAATGCAGGAAGAATTTTCACGGGTGACGGGACAGGCTTTCTTTACGCAATAGACCTCGCCAATCCCGCCAAAACCACTTCTGCAACGATCGCCGTTGGATGGGTGACCGACAGCCCGCCACAGAACGGCATCGGCATTGTGGATTCACCCTTTGCCATAACCGACAGCGCAAATCCCGGTGTGGATCAAGTATTCGCGTTCACGGGATGTAGTAGTGTCGGTGGGATTGGTGGGGCAATTACCCAAGTGCCCGCGACCTTTACTTCATCGACTGTAGTCGACGCGACCGATACGGTTGACCTCGGATCG
>Ga0307477_10000168_pt1 | contig 92404 bp, 78 predicted proteins | sample atmos_gasesECM2C_FD_203316 | JGI IMG/M metagenome (GOLD analysis project Ga0307477, IMG submission 203316) | Hardwood forest soil microbial communities from Morgan-Monroe State Forest, Indiana, United States - atmos_gasesECM2C_515 | ecosystem: Environmental > Terrestrial > Soil > Temperate...
AGGGGCGGCGGAGGAGGAGTGCGACCCCTCGCCCATACGAGTCCAGAGGGAGGGAAGGGGAGGGGAGGGGGCCTCGTGGCTCGCACCGCCCCTCGTCCCCTCGTGCCTGGGAGAAGGAAGGGGAGGGGGCCTACCAAGCCGTTGGATTCAAAAAAGCGTATTTCATCCGGTATTCTGAAGTGGGAAGACCCATCTCCTGTGAATTCATAGGCTTGGAGGGCGTTCAAAAAACCGTGGAGCTGGCACGAAAAGTGCTCTACCTCGGCTTCGACGTTGGTATCTCTAAAAGATGACGCGCTCGCGCATTCTTCGACTCCTGCTCTGCCTCCTCCTGGCAGCCGCCACGGTGGTGCTGGGGGCGCTGAGCGTCCGCCGCAAGGTCGCCTCCTTCCAACCGCTCGGATTCGTCGCCGAGCGCGCCGGCGGCGTGGTGCGGGTCGTGCGGGTGGACTCGCCGGCCTGCGGCGTGCGGGCCGGCGACGAGGTCCTGCTCGTCGACGGCGGCGAGGTGGCCGGCGCGGACGCCCTCGGCCAGCGCCTGCGCGAGCGGCCGGCCTCCGAGCTGGCGGTGCTGCGCGCCGGCCAGGTGCAGCGCGTCGCCTACCATCGGCCGCCGCTCGCTCCCGACGTGCCGTACCTCATCCTGGTCTTCATCGGCGCCGCCTACCTGCTGATCGGGCTCTACACGCTGACCCGGCAGCAGAGCCGCGAGGGCTTCGTCTTCTGCCTTTGGTGCCTGACCTCGGCGCTGCTCTACCTGCTCACCCCGGTGCCGCCGGTGGACGCGGAATACCGCCTGGCCTACTTCGGCGACCAGCTGGCGCGCTGCATCCTGCCGGCCCTGACGCTGCATCTGTTCTTGATCTTCCCGGCGTTGCCTCGGCTCGCCGCCACGGGCGGTTCGCGGTCCGCCGCCCCGGGCGGCGCCCGCGGCATCGGCTGGCTCCGGGAACTGCGGGAGCTGCGGGAGCCGTCCTCGTTGCTGATCGCGCTCCTCTACCTGCCGGGCGCGGTGCTGCTGACGCTGCAGCTCGACCTGATGCTGACCAACGGGCGCTGGCTGTTCGCCGGTCATCCGACCGCCGCCGCCCTGCAGGCCCTGGACCGGCTCGATCTCCTGCACCTGGTGTCGTTCAGCCTCGCGGCCGTCGCCGTGCTGATCTACCGGGCGCTGCGCGAGCGCGGCTGGGAGCCTCGCCGGCAGCTGCACTGGATGATCTTCGGCCTGGCCGGCGGGTACCTGCCCTTCCTGGTCTTCTATGTCGCTCCCTTCGTGCTCGGGCTGCGTCCACCCCAGCTCCTGGCGGCGGTCGCCGTGCTGCCGCTGGCGCTGGTGCCGCTCACCTTCGCCTACGCCATCCTGCGCTACAAGCTGTGGGACATCGAGGTGATCGCGCGCGACGTCATCTCGGCGACGCTCACCCTACTGCTCGGCGTGCTCGGCTTCTCGCTGGTCAACCTGGCGATCACCCGCGGCATCTCGCCGGAGCTGCCGCTGGCGAGGAACCTGCTCTCGTTCGCGGCCGGACTCGGGATCGCCGGCCTGCTGGTGCCGACACGGCACACGCTCTCCGCGGCGATCGAGCGCCTGCAGTACCGGGGCACCTTCGGCAAGCGCCGCGCCCTGCTGGGCCTCGGGCGCGACCTGCTGCACGAGCGCGACCTCGGCCGCCTGTGCAGCGCCCTGCTCGACCGCCTGGCGGCGGGCATGGATCTCGAGCGGGCCGGCATCTACCTGGCGCAGGGCGACAACCTCGTCGTCATCGCGGCCCTCGACGCGATCGACGCGATCACCGCGAGCGATGCGGTCGATCCCGGCAACCCGAGCAGCGCGAGCGGCGTCGCCGGGACCTCCCCGCGCGACGCGACGCGGGAGACCCGGGCGGCCCAGGCGGCCTATCCGCACCATGTCCATCGCGCACCGGGATTTGCCGGCGCCCGCGCCGCGTACCGGCGGACGATGGCGGCCCCGCCGCTGGTGCTGCCGTCCGCGTCGCTCGACCCGTCGATCTGGCGCGAGAACGTCTACCGGCTCGGCGGCACCGAGCTGCCGGCCGGCGCGCCGTCGCCGCTGCAACAGCTGTTCATCGCCGGCTATCGCTACGCCTTCCCGCTGATCGTGCGCGGCCGCGGCGTCGGGCTGGTGCTGGCCGGCTGGAAGCGCGACCAGGCGCCGCTGAACAGCGACGACCTCGACCTCATCCGCCACCTGCTGAACCAGGCGGCGCTGGCGATCGAGAACGCCCAGCTGCTCGGGCAGCTGCACCTGCAGCTGCAGGAGGTGCAGCGGCTGCAGCGCTTCAGCGACGGTATCTTCGAGTCCTCGCCGGCCGGCATCGCGGTGCTCGACAGCGAGCTGCGCCTGGTGTCGGCGAACCCGGCCTTCGCGGCCCTCGTCGGCCGTGAGCCGCGGCAGCTGCTCGGCAAGGCCATCGAAGAGGTGCTGCCGGTCAGCGCGCTCCCCTCGCCCGGCGAGGGACCGATCGAGGTCAGCTTCACCGACCGGGCTCCCGCCGGGGACGACGGCGCCGGCGCCACCCGCGAGCGCTTCCTGCAGCTGTCCCTGGCCGAGGTCACGCAGCTCGGCGAGGCATCGCCCTCGGCCGGCGGGCGCCCATCGAGGGCGGCGCAGCGGGAGCCCTTGCGCATCCTGGTCGCCTACGACGTCAGCGAGCGCGTGGCGATGGAGCGGTCGCTCAAGGAGAAGGACCGCCTCGCCGCCCTCGGCATGCTGGCGGCCGGCGTGGCGCACGAGGTCAACACGCCGATCACCGGCATCTCCAGCTACGCCCAGATGCTGCTCTCGGACACCGCCGAGAACGATCCCCGCTATTCGCTGCTCAAGAAAGTCGAGCGCCAGACCTTCCGCGCCGCGCGCATCGTCAACAACCTGCTCGAGTTCGCCCACGAGCGCCAGCGCGAGCGGCAGCCGGTCGCCCTGTTGCCGCTGCTGCGCGAATGCATCGAGCTGCTCGGCGATCGATTCGATCGCGGCCGCGTCGCGCTCGACTGGGACCTGCCGCCGGCGGCTGACGCGATCCTGGTGATGGGCGCGGACGGCGAGCTGGAGCAGGTGTTCACCAACCTGCTGGGCAACGCCCTGGACGCGATGTCCGGCCAGCCCGGCAGCCGGCTGGGCATCGCCGTCGCGTCGGCGAACGGCCAGGTGACCATCCGCGTCCAGGACTCCGGCCCGGGGATCCCGCCGGAGCAGCTGGCCGCCGTCTTCCAGCCCTTCTACTCGACCAAGCTGCACCGTGGCGGCACCGGCCTGGGGCTGACCATCAGCCATGAAATCGTGCAGCGGCACGGCGGCACGCTGGTGGTCGAGAGCACCCCGGGGCTCGGCGCCTGCTTCACCGTCGAGCTCCCGCGGTTCCCGCCGCCGCCGGCGATCGACGCCGCCCGGGACGCAGCGGCCGCCGCGCCCTCCACGCCCGCCGTGCCGACCGCACCCTCGGCGCCGGCCGCACCCTCCGCGCCGACCGCACCCGCCGCGCCGACCGGGCATCGCGATCCGTCATGAACATCCTCATCGTCGACGACGAAGACGTGCTGCAGGACGTCCTGACCGTGCTGGTGCGGCGGGAAGGGCACAGCCCGCTCTCGGCACGCACCGGCGAGGCGGCGCTCGAGATGCTCGAGCGCGAAGAGGTGGACCTGGTGCTGCTCGACCTGATGCTGCCGGGCATGTCCGGCATCCAGGTGCTGCGGGAGATCCGCCGCCGCGAGCCGGACCAAGTGGTGGTGGTGATCACCGCCTACTCGTCGATCGAGAGCGCCATCGAGGCGATGCGCGAGGGGGCGTTCCATTACATCCCGAAGCCGTTCAAGAACGAGGAAGTGCTGCTCACCGTGCGCAAGGGGCTCGAGCAGCGCCGCCTGGCGATGGAGAACCGCAGCCTGAAGCAGCAGCTGCGGCAGCGCTTCGGCCTCGACAACATCCTGGGCAAGAGCAAGCCCATGCAGCAGGTCTTCGAGCTCATCCAGCTCTCGGCGCCGGCGAAGAGCAACATCCTGATCATGGGCGAGAGCGGCACCGGCAAGGAGCTGGTGGCCAAGGCCATCCATCATCACTCGCGGCGCGCCGACGGACCCTTCGTCACCGTCAACTCCGGCTCGATGCCGGCCGACCTGCTCGAGAGCAACCTCTTCGGCCACATCCGCGGCGCCTTCACCGGCGCGATCGCCAGCAAGAAGGGCCTCTTCGAGCTGGCCGCCGGCGGCTCCATCTTCTTCGACGAGATCGGCAACATCCCGCTCGACACCCAGGCCAAGCTGCTGCGGGTCATCCAGGAGAAGGAGTTCATGCGCCTGGGCGGCATCGAGACGGTGCGGGTGGACGTGCGCATCATCGCCGCCACCAATGCCGACCTCGAGGACGCGGTGCAGGGAGGACTCTTCCGCGAGGACCTCTACTACCGCCTGAACGTGATCACCGTGACGCTGCCGCCGCTGCGCAAGCGCAACGAAGACATCCCGCTCCTGACCCAGCACTTCCTCCACCACTATGCGCGGGAGAACGACAAGCCGCTGCACGAGATCTCGCCGCGTGCCATGGAGCTGCTGCTCGACTACCACTGGCCCGGCAACGTGCGCGAGCTCGAGAACGTCGTCGAGCGCGCCGTCGTGCTCTCCACCGGCGAATCGCTCGACGTGGACCTGCTGCCGTCCTCGGTGCGGCACCCGGAGACCGTCGGCTTCTCGGCGCCCAGCCTGCCGGCCAACGGCATCTCGTTCAAGGAGGCGGTCTCCGACTACGAGCGCCAGCTGATCGTCAAGGCGCTGCAGAACTGCGGCGGCGTGCAGAAGAAGGCCGCCGAGATGCTGCGGGTCAAGCCCACGACGTTGCACGAGATGATGAAGCGGCTCAACATCTCCTCCGAGAGTGTCGTCGCGGTCTGATCCGGGCATCCGCCGGCCCAGGGCTCCCCCTTGGCGGGTCTGGCGCGGTAGTGTGTCCCTGTGACTTGCTGTGGTTTGAAGCTTCTTCCAGAGAGGGTTCCATGAGGTACAGACGGCACAGACTCGAGATCCTGGCGGTCCCGCTTCTGGCCGCGGCGCTGGCCGCGGCGGGAGCGCTGCCGGCTTTCACCACGCCGCCGTCGCCGCCGCCGCCGCCGTCGCCGTCGCCGTCGCCGTCGCCGGGGCTGCTCGCCCCGCTGTCCAATGGTGACGTCGTCGAGCTGCCGCCCCTCGACCCGGCCGTCCCGCGCCCCGATGCCGTGCTCGGCTATCCCGTGGGCAGCCGCTTCACCCACTGGGAGCACATCGCCGCCTACCTCGACGCCCTCGCCGCCGCGTCGCCGCGAGTCAAGGTCTGGGAGTACGGGCGCACCTACGAGGGGCGGCCGCTGAAGCTGGCCGCCGTCAGCAGCCCCGAGAACCTGGCGCACCTCGACGAGATCCGGTCGCAACGCCTGCGCCTCGCCGACCCCGAGACGCTCTCGCGGGGCGAGCGCGAGCGGCTCGCCAGCCGCCTGCCGGCGGTGGTGTGGCTGGCCTACGGCGTGCACGGCGACGAGGCGTCCTCCTCCGAGGCCGCCATGGTGACGGCGTACGCGCTCGCCGCGGCGCAGGGCGACCAGGCGCGGCTGCTCGACGACGTCGTCGTGCTGATCGACCCGCTGTGCAACCCGGACGGCCGCGAGCGCTACCTCCACGGCTACGAGCAGCGCCAGGGCGAGGCGCCGAACGTCCACCGCGTCGCCGCCGAGCACTTCCAGCCCTGGCCCGGCGGCCGCCAGAACCACTACCTGATCGACCTCAACCGCGACTGGGCCTGGGCGACGCAGCAGGAGAGCCGCGGCCGCATCGCCGCCTACCGCGCCTGGGAGCCCCAGGTCTACGTCGACTTCCACGAGATGGCCACGGACTCGAGCTACTTCTTCCCGCCCGCCGCCGAGCCGGTGCACCCGCGCATCGACCACCGCGTGCTGTCCTGGCTCGACACCTTCGGCCGCGCCAACGCCGAGGCGTTCGACCGCCAGGGCTGGACCTACTACAAGGCGGAGAACTACGACCTCTTCTACCCCGGCTACGGCGATTCCTACCCCAGCCTGCACGGCGCCATCGGCATGACCTACGAGATGGCCGGGGGCGGCCGCGGCGGGCTGGCGGTCGACCGCGCGGACGGCACCCTGCTGACCCTGGCCGACCGCGTCGGCCGGCACCTCACCACCTCGCTGGCCACGGTGCGGACGGCCGGACGCAACGCCCACCGGCTCTTGCAGGACTTCGTGGCGACCCGCCTGAAGGCCGCCGAGGGCTCCGGGCGCATCTACCTCTGGCCAGCCGACCAGCCGGAGGCGCACGCGCTCGCCGACCTGCTCGAGCTGCACGGAGCGCGGGTCGAGCAGCTGGCGAAGCCCGCCGAGATCAACGCCCAGCCGCTGCTCGGCGGCAGGGAGGAACGGTCGCACCGCTTCCCCGCCGGCACCTTCGCGGTCTCGACCGCGCAGCCGCTCGGCGCCCTGGTGCAGGCGCTCTTGGACCGCGAGGCCGCGATGGCGCACAGCTTCGTCGACCGCCAGCGCCGGCGCTTCGAGCAGAACCGCACCGGCGAGTTCTACGACATCACCGCCTGGTCGCTGCCGCTCGCCTTCAACCTGCGGATGTGGACCGCGACCGGCGGCATTCCCACCGCCCGGCCGGCGGCGGCCGCTGCCGGCGGCGTGCAGGGCAGCGGCGAGCTGGGCTGGCTGGTGCCGCCACAGGGGGTCGCCTCCTACCGCCTGGCCGCCGCCCTGCGCCGGCGCCACGTCCACTTCCGGGTGGCGCTCGCCGCGCTCGAGGACGGCGGCGAGGCCTATCCCGCGGGCACCCTGTACGTGCCGCGCCACGGCAACCCCGACGAGCTGGCGGACCAGCTCGCGGCCCTGCTGCGCGACGGCGGCCTGAGCGCGCGCGCCGTCGCCTCGTCGTACGCGGTCAGCGGCCTGTCGCTCGGCTCGAACGAGATGCCTTCGGTGCGGCAGCCGCGGATCGGCCTGATCTCGGGCGAAGGGGTGGACCCGACTTCTTTCGGCTTCCTCTGGTTCCTGCTCGACCGCGAGGTCGGCCTGGCCTACGACCGCATCGACCTCGACCGCCTGCGGCCGGCGGCGATGAGCGACTTCGACGTCCTGATCCTGCCCAGCGGCGCCTACGAGGAGCACATCGGCGAGAAGACGCGCGCCGCCCTGGACGCCTGGATCAAGGCCGGCGGCGAGCTGATCGCGGTCGGCGGCGACACCGCCCGCTGGCTGCACGACCACGAGATGACCTCCTGGAAGCCGTGGAAGGCGCCGGAGGCCGACGAGGAGAGCGAGGGCAGCCAGGACAAGGCGCTCGCCGAGCGCGACATCGCCACCCCGGGCGCCATCCTCGCCACTCGCCTGTCGCCGCAGCACCCGCTGGCCATCGGCGTCCCCTCGGCGCCGCCGGTGCTGGTCGAGGGCTCGGCCGTCCTGCTGCCCTCGGGCGACCCGCGCCGCGACGTCCTGGTCGCCGCCTCCCAGGACCCGGTCATCGCCGGCTTCGCCTGGCCCGAGGCCCGGCAGCGCCTCGCCGGCTCGCTGCTGGTCGGCGCCGAGGCCCACGGCAGCGGCAGCGTCGTCCTCTTCGTCCAGGAGCCCGACTTCCGCCTCTTCTGGCGCGGCACCATGCCCCTGCTGCTCAACGCCGTCATGTACGGCCCCGCCCTCGGGCTGGTGGGGAGGAACTGAGGGGGTACGATCGACGCGGGGCCGGCGCTGAGCCGGCCTTGCTCCTTCTTCTCTCCAGACGGCTCTCCGGAGAGCGAGTCTGCTGCCAGCCTGGCCGAGGCCGAGAAGGGCTGCGTGAGCTGCCTCGACCTACACCGACGACCCGCTTAGTAGGACCGCTGGCTCACAGAGGCAGGAACGAGATCCGATTCACCCACTCCTCCGCTTCCATCGTCGCCCAGATGAGAAGAAGCCACTCTGCTGCGTCCGACACGGGCATGTGCTGAGGGACCAGCACGACACCGGCGCTTTGGCCGCCCTGTACGAACTCCGCAAAATGAATGGGCATCGTCTTGCGGTCATGGCTAACCAGCACCCTGTCTGTCTCGGCAGCGGCAGCCAGGACCTGGTCGTCTCGAAGACCGGCCAAGCCTGCATCGAAGGCGGTGCGGAAGTCGACACCTGGCTCCTTGCGGGTCAGGGCCAGGACGATCGCAAGGTTGAGGTCAGCGTCCGCCTGGAAGCGGATGCTCACGGCTGGCGCAGTCGTGCGTCGACGAGCTTCTGGTAGAACGCGGGGTCGGCGCGGCGATTGGCCTCCATGAGGCGCTCGTAATCGAGTCGTCCCTCATGAAGATAGGCATCGATCTCGGCACGGTTTGCGAGATAGAAGGCGATCGCCCCATAGACTTGCTCGAGGGTCACCAGAGGGAATGACTGCGCGATGCTCTCGGCTGTCTGACCGTTCAGGAAAGCGTAGACGATCGAGTCAAGCGACACTCTCGTGTCGCCCACCCAGAAGCCGCCATCGCGCTCCGAGACGTACCCTTCGCCCCTCATCTAGTCCATGGTACAGCATTGTGCGCCCGGGGCGGCCGGCGGCGGTTCACCGGCCCATTTGGCGGATCCCTCGGCAAGGGGATCCGGCCCCCAGGTTTAGGTAGATCTCTCCCGTGTCACCTCAAGAGGACAGATCGCTCGTCCCCGCTTTCGAAACCGGCGCGCGATCCCGTTGATATCCTCTGTTATGATCCGGATAGGACGGTCAAGCGGATGTATGGCGAGACCGTTGACTTTAAGGGCGCGCGGTTCGTGAATAGCAAATTTGAGAAGTACCGGGGAACTCGAATTTATTCACCGGAGGAGGATCGCGGTCGGAACCGCTCTCTTATTCCGTTCACCACGTTGGAAGCTGAACACAATGCTTTCTTCCAAGAGGCCGAAGCCTTGGCTCCGACTTGAGACCTTATGCTCCGCCAGGGTGGAAGAGTAGCCTGTCACGAGATCTCGGTGGTTCTCCACTTCCGAGATCCCTTCGAGACTGCGCAGGAACTTCTCGGCAAGCGCCGCCCGATCATCGAGCTTCAGTTCTAGAACCTCTTCTTCGATATCCTCGAGCTTGCGAGCCATACGCTTGGTTCAACCGATCGTGTCCGTGGATGCGTTGGACCATGGGTTCAAGGCAGCAAGCCCTGTACCCAGGACGTGTTGTAGAGCACCCACGCGCCCACCAGCAGGGTACCCGCTCCGATGACCGCTTCGAGGCCGTTGTACCAGCCGGTGAGGTGCCGCGCCGTCCCTTGCAGCGGCAGCGAGATGACCGCCGCCAGCACCGCCATGCCGGCGATCGAGCCGATGCCGAAGACCGCGATGTAGGCCACGCCGAGCCAGGCGGAGGAGAGGGTGGTCAACGTCAACAGCAGCAGCGCCGCCGAGCCGGCGAGGCCGTGCACCATGCCGACCAGCAGGGCGCGCAGCGGGAACCCCTGGTGCGCGTGCTGGTGATGGTCCGGGTCGTGCGCCTCCTCGGGGGCGTGGCGATGGGCGTGCAGGTGAACCGTGCCGTCGGCGTGGCGGTGGACGTGAAGGTGGACGCGGCGCTGGCGCATGCGGCGGAGGACGTCGGCGCCGAGCAGCAGCAGCATCACGCCGACGGCGCCCTCGAGCGCGGACGCCACCCGCTCGGAGATGGCGGCGCGCAGCAGCAGGCAGGCGCCGCCGACCGCGAGCAGGGTCAGCGTGTGCCCGAGGCCCCAGACCGCTCCCTGGAGCATGGTGCCGCGCGTTCCCTTGCTGCGCGTGGCGAGGCTGGCCACCGCGGCCAGGTGATCGGCCTCCAGGGCGTGACGCATGCCGAGGACCAGGCCCAGCAGAAGCAGCGAGATCATGGTCGAGCCAGTGTATGTCGCCTTCGCCAAGCATCCAAGGGTTGCCCGCTCGTCGGTAGTGGGTCAGTTTCCCTCGGCCTCCCGCGGCCGCACCCTCAGCCTTGCCTCGGCGTTGGCCGCTCCGGCCCCGGCGCGGCTGGCGCGGCCGGCCGCTCGATGCCGAGGGCCACGGCTTTCTGGTGCAGGTAGGTGCGCTGGATGCCGAGCAGGCGCGCGGCGGCGGTGAAGTTCCAGCTGGTGCGCCGCAGCACGGACTCGAGGTACTCCCGCTCGCAGGCGGCCTTGAACTCCCGCAGCGGCAGCACCGGCAGGGTCTGGACCAGGCGCACCATGCCGGTCTCGGGGCGGCGCGCCGACTGCAGGAGGCTTGACGGCAGCTGGTCGGCAGTCAACGGATCGCTGCCGAAGACCACCAGCCGCTCGCACAGGTTCTTGAGCTCGCGGACGTTGCCGGGCCAGCTGTAGGCGGCGAGCGCGGCCAGGACGGCGTCGTCGACGCCGCGGCGCCGCACCCGGTGCTGGCGCGAGAAGTGGTCGAGGAAGTGGGTGAACAGCAGCGGGATGTCCTCCTTCCGCTCGTCGAGCCGCGGCACTTCGATCGGCAGGTGGGCGAGCCGGAAGTAGAGGTCCTGGCGGAAGCTCCCGGCAGCCACCGACCGCTCGAGATCCTGGTGGGTGGCGGCGATCACCCGCACGTCGACCTGGCGGTCGCGGTTCTCGCCCACCCGGCGCACCCGGCCGTCCTCGAGCACCCGCAGCAGCCGCGACTGCAGGCCGAGGTCCATGTCGCCGATCTCGTCGAGGAAGAGCGTGCCGCCGTGGGCCTCCTCGAAGAGTCCCGCCTTGGCCGAGCGGGCGTCGGTGAAGGCGCCGCGGGCGTGCCCGAACAGCTCGGCCTCCACCAGGTGGGTGGGGATCGCCGCACAGTTGATCTTCACGAAGGCGCCGTCGCGGCGCCCGCTCTGGCGGTACAGCGCCTCTGCCACCAGCTCCTTGCCGGTGCCGCTGGCGCCGGTGATGAGCACCCGGCCGTTGGTGGGTGCGACCCTGGCGATCACCTGCCGCAGCCTGCGGGCCGCCGGCGAGGTGCCGAGGATCGCCGGCTCGTCGAGCAGCCGCGACTCGAGCGCCTGGACCTGCCGCCGCAGCGCCGCGTTCTCGAGGGTGTTGGCGATCGAGCGCAGCAGCCGCTCGCGGCTGAAAGGCTTCTCGATGAAGTCGCTGACGCCGAGCCGCAGCGCTTCCACCGTCTCGCTGATCGACGCCTCGCCGGAGATGATCACCGTCGGCGGCAGCCGGCCGCGCGGCGCCAGCTCGCGGACCAGGTCGACGCCGCTCATCCGCCGCAGCCGGACGTCGAGCAGCAGCAGGTCCGGCAGCGGCTGGGACGCGTCTCCCAGGCAGGCGTGCGCCTCCTCGGCGCTGGCCATGGCGCGCGGGGCGAAGCCCTCCTCCCGCAGCTGCAGCAGCAGGCTGGCGCGGATCTTCTCGTCGTCCTCGACCAGCAGGACGGTGGTCAAGGCGAAGCCTCCCGGTCGCACGGCAGCAGCAGCCGGAAGACGCTGCCCGCCGCCGAGGTTCGCGCCAGCTCGAGGTCGCCGCCGTGGTCCAGCAGGATCTTGCGCGAGATCGCCAGGCCGAGGCCCATGCCTTCTCCGACGCGGCGCGTCGTGGCGTAGGGCTCGAACAGCCGCGGCAGCACGGCCTCCGGGATCCCCGGCCCGTCGTCGGCGACCTCCAGCGCCACGACCGACGAGGAGGTCCGGTCCTGCCAACCGGTGGCGCCGCCGCGGCCGGGCCGCCCGTCCGGGGTGAGGGTGAAGGTCACCGTGCCCCGCACCGCCGCACCGCCGTTCGCGGCCGCCTCGCCGCCGGACGCGGCCGCCAGCGCCTGGGAGCTGTTGTCGCAGAGATTTACCAGCACCTGGCGCAGCAGGTCGCGGTCGAAAGACAAGCGGGGAGGACCGCGGTGGGCGGCAAGCGGAGCCGCGGCCGGTTGTGGAGGGCCGGGCCCCGGGGCGGCGGGCGGGGGAGGGCCGGGGGCGCCCCCCGGGGCGGCGGCGGGCGCCGCGGCGGCCACCAGGACGAGGTTCGGCCACGCGCTGCCGAACGTGGCGGCGAACTCCGCCACGAAAGCCCCGAGGTCGTCGCGGCAGAGGCGCGGCCTGGGGAGGCGGGCGAAGGAGGTGAACGCCTGGGTGAAGCGGCCCAGCCGGTCGAGCTCCTCGAGCACGCTGTCGGCCAGCTGCAGGCACTCCCGGCGGCGGCCGCCATCGCCGCCATCGCCGCCGCCCTTCTCCACCAGCAGCAGGCCGTGCAGGCGGCCGAGATCGAGCCGCGCCGCGGTGAGCGGCGTCCGCATCTCGTGCGCCTGGCGGCGGGCGGCCTCCTGCCAGGCGGCGAGGTTCTCGAGCGACGCCAGCCGGCGCCGGTCGCGTGCCATGGCGCGCGAGGTCTCTTCGACCATGGCGCCGACGCGGCCGATGAGGTCGCGCCGGCGCTCGCCGACCTCGACGTCCACCTCGCCTGCCGAGAGCCGGGCAAGGGCGCCGCGCAGCCGATCCAGCCGCGCCTGCTGGCGCACCTTGCCGGCGAGATAGACGCCGGCCGCGGCCGCCGCCAGGGCGCCGAAGACGATGAGCAGAGCCGCCTGGTAGCGGCCGACGACCTCGTCGCGGTTGTACTCGAGGATGCGCAGCCGGCCGAGCAACGACTCGATGGCCGCGAAGCGCCGGTGGTAGCGCGCCGCGCCGGCGGGATCGAGCCCGGCGAGCCGCTTCTGGTCGGCGAGCGACAGCTCGAGCTGGCGCAGCACCTCGGGATGGACGCCGAAAGTGAACCACGCCCCGGTGAGCTGGCGCGCGCCGACCTCGAACAGCAGCAGGGCGGCGGCCAGCAGCGCCGCCAGCGTCACCAGCGCCGCAGCCGTTCGCGGCGGGCTCACGGGCGGCGCTCCGCGTCGGCGCCGACGCCGGCGCCGGCGGGACGGACCCGCAGCACGCTGCGCCATTCGAAGTCGACCACGCTGCGGCGCTTGATGGAGGTGGAGACCAGCAGGTCGAGGACGCCGCTCAGCGGCGCCGTGGCGGCGGCGGCCGGCGAAGGCGTTTCGCCCGCCCGGGCGGCGGCAGCGCGCTCGTCGGCGACCGACCGCGACAGCCAGCTCTGGGTCTCGCTCTGCTCGGCGCGCGAGAAAGGCAGGACGCTCAGCGCCAGCACCAGGCGCCAGGAGCCCGCGGCGAGACGGCCGCCGGGCGCCAGCACGGGCAGCTTGAGCCCTCGCCACCAGGCGACGAGCCGGTCGAGCGACGGCAGGCTGTCCCGGCGCTGCCGGCCGTCGGCGCCGGTGGCGGTGACCAGGAAGACCTCGTCCCACAGCTCGTAGCGGATCTCGACCAACCCGCCCCCTTTGAGCTTGCGGCCGCCGGCGTCGGTCACCGCGATCTCGAACACGAAGCTGGTGGTCAGACCGCTGGTCAAGCGCGGCTTCACCTCCGCGTTCGAGAGCACGTCCGGCGCGGCGGCCATGACCAGCACGCCGTCCGCGCCGAGCTCGAAGACGGGCCGCTCGGCCAGCAGCGGGGCCGCCCGCGCCAGGGCGGCGGCCGCGGCCAGCGCCGGTGCGAGGGCGAGCAGCGCGCGCGCGGTCACTGTAGCACCTTGCCAAAGTAGTTGAAGCTGAAGCGCAGGATCCCCCACTCGTTGCGGAAGACCAGCCCGGCGCCGGCGGTGACCTGGCGGGCATCGCCGCTACCGAACTGCTGCAGCCCCGAGGAGAAGAATCCCTGGGAGTAGTGAGCGAGGGTATCGCCGGCACTGACCTCGAAGCGCAGATCGCCGAAACGCCGGGTCGCGGCGCCTCCCCAGAGGCTGGCCGAGTACAGCAGGAGGAGATCCGCGTTGAAGCCGGGCTGTTGGAGAGAGGTGGAGGAACCCTGGAACGAAGACAACACGGTCCCGTGGAATGCGGCTCCGCCGAGGCTCAGCCCCAGCGACTGGCGCCGGGTGATCGGCCAGTAATGGGTGGCGCTCCAGGCCAGCCCGAGCTGGTTCTGGCTCACTTCTCCCAGGATGAAGGACTGGGCGGAGCTATGGCTGCCCGAGGCGCTCGCCTCGAGATCGGTGCCACGCGTCGGGATGATGGGGTCGTCCGTCGTGCGGTAGACCAGGCCCAGGGTGCCGCCCCAGTTGCTGGTGGTGAAGTCGGAGTGGCTGCCATGGAACCACTGCGGCGACGCGATCAGCGTCAGATTGTCGGCGAGCGGGATGCCCACCAACCCGGTGAGCTGGAGCACCGAGAGCTGGAATGCATTGAGGTTGTCCGCGACGGTGAGGCTGGCGTAGCTGCCATTGCCGAACAGGTCGTACTGCGTGTAGCCGGCCTGCAACTGCCGGGCCTCGTTGGTGCCGTCGGACATTGCCAGGAAAGTCAACCCGTCGGCGCCCACGAACTCCCGCAGGCCGAGCGTGCCGTCGTTCGTCCAGGAGACGCGATTCGGGTAGTAGAACCCGGCGCTCGATTTCGTGCCTGCCAGGCTGTAGTCGAGGAAGACCGGGCGCGTCTCCTCGACCGTCACCACCAGCTCGTAGCGGCCGCGCTCGCTGCCCTTGCGCAGCGCCAGGTCGGCGCCGATCACGAACGGCAGGCGCTTGATGCGGTAGACCGCCTCCTGCAGCTCGCGCTCGGTGTAGCTGCGGCCGGTCTTGAGGTAGGACTGCGAGAGGATGATGGCCCGCGCACCATGGCGCTTGACCCCTTCGATCGAGATCTTCTCGATCAGGAACCGCGGCGCCGCGGACGGGGCCGGGGCAGCGGATGAGGCTGCGGACGGGGCCGGTGCCGCGGCGGCTGGCAGGCAATGGACGCCGGCCGCCAGGATCGTGGCGAGCATCCGTGCCAGCCGGTGAGCTCGCTTCCTTCGCCATCGCAAGAGCACGTCGTGCATTCGCCGGTCCTTCCCTGGAAGCGTGACAGCGTTCGCGCTGCGACGCCGGGCGGCATGCAGGGCAAGCGCGCTGCCAACCGCGGCCGGCGTCCGCGGCGGCGCCGGAACGCGCCCGCAAGCCCCTGATTCCACAGCTGGCACGCGGCGGCGGGCGGCTTGCGCCGCGGTCGCGACGGCTGCCTTGCGCAGGCTTGCGCAGGAAGGAATATACGCACACCAGCGTATGAAGACTCATACAGTGGGACAGACCGCCCGCCGCCTGCGCGAGGGTCTCGCCCAGGCCCTTCACCGCCGCGGCGGCGCCGGGCGGAGAGGCCTCAGCCGGCGCGGCGCTCGGCTTCCCGCAGCAGGCGCAGGAAGTCGTTGCGTGCGCGTCGGGGCGGCTCAGCGCCGGTAGGCCGAATCGTGGTCGGGATGGAGGGACACCAGCCGCAGGTAGTCGCCGTCCCGGTAGGCGATGGCGCGGATCCGCCGGCTCAGACGGATCGAGTACGCCTTGGTTCCATTGGGAGTCTGAATGTGGTCGATGGCCTCCCAGTAGAAGCCGGCGTGACCGTAGACGCCCTGCCAGTCCTGGGCTCGGAGGCGCCGAAGGGAGCCGATGACCTGCCGGAGGTCGGGGAGCTCGAGGCTGAACAGCGTGTCCTGGAACTCGGGGCTGTTCAGATCGAGGAGAACGCGATTACTTCGCGCCGGCACGGGAGGGCCTGGAGCGCCTGGGCTGCGGGGTCTTCCCCGAGTGCTTGGAGTGCTCGGAGTGCTCGGAGTGCTCGGAGTCAGGGAGTCGGGACGCCTTCGCCGACAGATCGTCGAGATCGGTCTCGGAGGGCGGCGCCGAGGCGGCCCAGGTCATGCCTCGGACAATCGCCCCGCGGTCGGGCTCTCGCAGCGTCCAGAGCTGGCTCTCCGGCACCATCGCGACAGCGGTCAGCAGCAGGCTGCCGTCGGGCTGGTGCCGCACCGAGAACATCTTGCCCGCATAGCGCTTGCCCAGCGAGATCTGGCCGCTCTTGCCGACGCTCTTGATCTCGCCGCGCTGGCGGGAGGAGCCCAGGTCTTCGCGCTCATTCATGCCGGCATGATATCACGGCAGCAGGAATGCACGACAGCATTGACGGTGGACCACGCAGAACTGGCACCTGGGCAAGGCATGGTCCGCCCCCGGGGAGAGGTTCTCAGCCGGCGCGGCGCTCGGCTTCCCGCAGCAGGCGCAGGAAGTTCTCGCCGAGGATGAGGCGGAGTCCGGCGCGGTCGAGGCCGCGGGCGAGGAGGGCGGCGGTGAGAGCGGGGAAGCGGGTGACGTCCTCGAAGCCTTCCAGGGTCTCCGGGATGCCGTCGAAGTCGGTGCCGATGCCGACGTGCTCCTCGCCGGCGCGATCGACGAGATGGACGACGTGGTCGACGAAGGCGGACAGGGGGACTCGGGGAAGGGGGTGCGCGGCGAGCAGCTCGGCGACCTCGCGCCAGTGGGCCTGGGGATCCCGCAGGTACTCCGGCTCGAGGGCCTCGAGCTGCGGGCCCGCGGCCTCGCGGCGGCGCTCGTCGGCGCGCGCTGCCGCCGGGCCGACGAAGGCGGGATAGGAGTTGGCCATCACCAACCCGCCGCGCCTGGCGATCTCGCGGACGAGCTCGTCCGGCAGGTTGCGGGGGTGGTCACAGAGTGCGCGGGCCGAGCTGTGGCTCGCCACCGGCGGCACGGTCGCCACGTCGAGCACGTGCCGCACGGCGTCGTCGGAGACGTGCGACACATCGGCCAGGATGCCCCGGCCGTTCATCTCGCGCACCAGCCGCACCCCCTCGGCCGACAGGCCGCCGTGCTCCGGCCGATCGGTCGAGGCGTCGCACCACTCGTGGGTCTTCCAGTGGGTCAGGGTGACATAGCGCACGCCCATCGCCGCGGTGGCGTCGAGCGCTCCCTCGACCAGCAGGGGCCGGCCGTTCTCCAGCCCGAACAGCGCCGCCACGGCGCCGCGCCCCGCCGCCCGCCGTACCTCCTCGGCGCTCCTCGCCGGCTCCATCCCGGCGGGCAAGGCGGCCAGCGCCAGGCGATGCAGCGTGCGCGCATGCTCCCAGCCGGCGCCCGGCGCCATGGAAGGCGGCACGTAGAGCGCCAGCACCAGCGCGTCGACGCCGCCCTCGCGCAGGCGCGGCAGGTCGATGTGGCGGTCGCCGAGCCGCGTGCCGAGGTCGGCCGGTGCCTCCCACAGGCGGGTGGGGAGGTCGGTATGCCCGTCCAGCACCAGGCAGTCGTCGTGGAAGGCCATCGGGTCTCATTGTAGCGGCCTCGCCACCTGCGGCCGGCCAACTCCCCGCTGCGGAATTTTCCCGCCCGTCCGGCGCTTCTAATGAGCTGGCTGGATCCGGACCTTGCAAGGGGGTAGCGCGATCGGCTAATCTACCCCGTTCCTGGATCGGCCGTCGCACGCGATCACCTGATCACCGACCACTGAAGGACACCGACTCGCGGCCGAGCAGCGCTGGCGGCGAGAGAGAAGAGAGCCGACCGTGAAGAAAGACCTCCATCCGCACCTCCACCTGGTGACCGCGGTGTGCGCTTGCGGCAACACCTTCGAGACCCACTCGACCAAGGACGAGCTGCGGCTCGAGATCTGCAGCGCCTGCCACCCGTTCTTCTCGGGCAAGCAGAAGCTGATCGACACCGCCGGCCGCGTCGAGCGCTTCAAGCGCCGCTACGGCCAGACGGCCTGACCTCGGCGCCGAGCCGGGCACGGCGCCGAGCACCTCGAGCGCCGGCGGCCCCTCGGTGGCGCCGCCCTCGAGGCGTCGCCGGCGCGGCCTGCCGGCGCCTGCCGCGGCCCCGGGGTCACAGCCCTGATCCTGCTGACCCTACCGAGCCAGCAGCCCGTTCTCGCCGCCTCCGGACGTCCCTGATGACCAGCACCCAGACAGCGAATCCCGAAGCCGAGCTCCTGGTCGGCGGCCAGGCGCTGATCGAGGGCGTGATGATGCGCTCTCCCGGCGCCTATGGCGTCGCCGTGCGCCGGGCCGACGGCTCGCTCGCCTTGCAGCGCGGCAAGGTCCCCAGCCTGGCCCGGCGCTACCCGGTGTTCAAGCTGCCCCTGCTGCGCGGCATCGGCGTGCTCTTCCAGTCGCTGGCCATCGGCATCCGGGCGCTCAACTTCTCCGCCGAGCAGGCGATCGCCGCCGCCGAGGCCGCCGATGGCACCGTCCCGGCCGACCCCGCCAGACCGGCCATCCCGGCACCCGCGGACCGCGATCGCCCGGCACCGGACCCCTCCGCCCCGGCCCGCCCCGCGCCGGACCGCTCGGGCTGGGCGGTGGCCGGGTCCATGGCGTTCGGCCTCGGGCTGGGCGTGCTGGTGTTCCTGCTGCTGCCGCTCTGGCTCACCCAGCTCGCCGAGCGCCACCTCTTCGGGCCGCTCTCGGGGCTTGGCTTCAATCTCCTGGACGGCGGCCTGCGGGCGCTGTTCTTCCTGGCCTACCTGTACGGCATCTCGCGCCTGCGCGACATCCACCGGGTGTTCATGTACCACGGCGCCGAGCACAAGGTCGTCTTCACCTACGAGCGGCGCCTGCCGCTGAGCGTCGAGAACGCGCGTGCCCAGAGCCGCCTGCATCCGCGTTGCGGCACCAGCTTCCTGCTCTTCGTGCTGCTGGTGTCGATCCTGGTGTTCGCCCTGATCCCGAAGACCGCGCCCTTCCTGGTCAAGTTCGGCGGCCGGCTCCTGCTGGTGCCGGTGATCGCGGGACTGTCTTACGAGGTGCTGCGCCTGACCGCCCGCCGCCGCGCCGCGCCGCTGTTCGCGGCGCTGGTGTTCCCGGGGCTCATGCTGCAGAAGATCACCACCCAGGAGCCGACCGACGACATGCTCGAGGTGGCCATCGTGGCGCTCGAGGAGGCGCTGCGCGAGGACGGCCTGCTGCCGGAGGCGCCGCCCGGCGCGGCTCGCGGCGCCGCGGCCTTGCCCGAGACGGCAGCGACGGCCGCCGGCGCCGGGGCCGGGGCCGAGGCCAGCGAGGAGGCGCCGGTGCTCGTCACGCTCGCAGCCAGCGCCGGTATCGCCGCGAGTGCCGGCAGCGCGGCCCCTGCCGCCAGCGCCGTCAGTGCCGGCAGCGGGGAGATCCCGGCATGATCGAGAAGCTGGCGCAGCTCGAGAAGACCCACACCGAGCTGACGCAACGGCTGGCCGACCCGGCCCTGCTCGCCGATCACAAGGCCTACGCCGACACCAACCGCGCGATCTCCGAGATCGGCCACGTCGTCGCCCTCTATCGCGAGCACACGGCGGCGTTGCGCCGGCTCGCCGAGAACCAGCAGCTGCTCGCCGGCCTCGGCAAGGACGACGAGCTGTTCGCCCTCGCCCAGGAGGAGCGCGAGCAGCTGCAGCAGCGCATCCAGCAGCTCGAGGAGGAGCTGCGGCGCGAGCTCACGCCGCGCGACCCGAACGACGCGCGCAACGTCGTGCTCGAGATCCGCGCCGGCACCGGCGGCGACGAGGCGACGCTGTTCGCCGCCGAGCTGTTCCGGATGTACAGCCGCTATGCCGAGCGCCAGGGGTGGCGCGTCGAGGTCATCGACCTGTCGGAGTCAGGCGTGCGCGGCATCAAGGAGATCTCGGCGATCGTCGAAGGGCGCGGCGCCTACAGCCGCCTGAAGTACGAGGGCGGGGTCCACCGCGTCCAGCGCGTCCCCGAGACCGAGGCCTCGGGGCGCATCCACACCTCCGCGGTGACCGTCGCGGTGCTGCCGGAGGCCGAGGACGTGGAGGTGGCGGTCGACGAGAAGGACCTGCGCATCGACCGCTTCTGCTCCTCCGGTCCCGGCGGCCAGGGCGTGAACACCACCTACTCGGCGGTGCGCCTCACCCATCTGCCGACGGGCATCGTCGTCAGTTGCCAGGACGAGCGCAGCCAGATCAAGAACAAGGCGAAAGCGCTGCGCGTCCTGAAGGCGCGGCTGCTCGAGATCGAGCGCGAGAAGGCCGAGGCGGCGCAGTCCGAGGAGCGCCGCCGCATGGTCGGCAGCGGCGACCGCTCGGAGAAGATCCGCACCTACAACTTCCCCCAGAACCGCGTCACCGATCACCGCATCGGCGTCACCGTCCACCAGCTGCCGGCGGTGCTCGAGGGCGACCTCGATCCGCTGATCGAGCCCCTCGTCGCCCACTTCCAGGCCCAGAAGATGGAAGCCGCGGCCCGCGCCCACTGAGCCTCCGATCGGTAGTGGGTCCTTCTCCCTCTGCGCCTCCCGCTCCGAGCCCGTATGGGCGAGGGGTCATCGTCCTCCGCCGCCGCCCAATAGCCTTGGCCCCCCCGCCCATACGGGCTCGGAGGGTGGGGGGCGCAGAGGAATGACCCACTCCCGGCGGCCGATCGTGCTCGGAGACTTGCTGCGCCTGGGGCGCCGCCGGCTCGGGGACACCGCCTTCGCGCCGCCGCGCGAAGCCGCGCTGCTGCTCGGCGCGGTGCTCGGCCTCTCCGAGGCGCAGGTGATGGCGCGCGACGACCAGCCGGTGCCGGCGGCCGCCGCGGCACGCTTCGAGGAGCTGCTGGCGCGGCGGCTGGGCGGCGAGCCGGTCGCCTACCTGCTCGGCGAGAGAGAGTTCTACGGCCGCGCCTTCGCGGTCGACGAGCGGGTGCTCATCCCGCGCCCCGAGACCGAGCACCTGGTCGAGGCGGCGCTCGCCCTCGCGCTTCCCCCGGCGCCCCGCATCCTCGACGTCGGCACCGGCTCCGGCTGCCTGGCGGTGACCCTGGCTCTCGAGCTGGCCGGCGCCCGCGCGGTCGCCGCCGACCTGTCGCCGGCCGCGCTGGCGGTGGCCGCCGGCAACGCCCGCCGCCATGGCGTCGCCGGCCGGGTGGCCGCGGTGGCGAGCGACCTCACCGCGGCGTTCGACCTCGGCCGCTTCGACCTGGTGGTCAGCAACCCGCCCTACGTCGATCCCGGCGACGCGCCGGGGCTGCCGGCCGAGGTTTGCAATTTCGAGCCTCACCTGGCACTCTTCTCGCCCGGCAGCGGCGACGCGGTGCTGGCGCGGCTGTTCGGGGAGTGCGCGCGCCTGCGCCCGGGGGTGCCGCTGGTGGTGGAGATCGGCGCCGGCCAGCTCGACGCGGCCTGCCGGCACGCCGCCGCCGCCGCCCTCGAGATCGCCGGCGTGCAGCGCGACTACGCCGGCGTGCCGCGGGTCCTGGTGCTGCGGCGGGCGCCGGCAGACCCGGAGCGCTGACGGCCCCCCGACGGCGATCGCCGGCCGCCGGCCGCTGACTGCCAGCCGGCGGCCGGGAGCGAGCCGGAGCCGGAAGCGAGCCGGAGCCGGAAGCGAGCCGGAGCCGGAAGCAAGCGGGAGACGACTGCCCATGGACAGGTTCCACATCTCGGGTCCGACCCCGCTGATCGGCCGCGTGTGCGCGAGCGGCGCCAAGAACGCCGCCCTGCCGGCCCTCGCGGCATCGCTGCTCACCGACGAGCCGGTGACGCTGCACCGCGTGCCCAGGGTGCGCGACCTGCGCACCATGCGCCGCCTGCTGGACTGCCTGGGCGTCGGCAGCGAGGAGCGGGAGGCGGCGGGGCCGGGGGGGGAGAGCCCGGAGAGCCGCCCCGAGACCGCCCTGGTGCTGCAGCGCGCGCGGCCGAGCTCGTCCACCGACGCGCCCTACGAGCTGGTCAAGACCATGCGCGCCAGCGTCCTGGTCCTGGGACCCCTGCTCGCGCGCTTCGGCTTCGCTCGCGTCTCGCTGCCCGGCGGCTGCGCCATCGGCGTGCGGCCCATCGACCAGCATCTCAAGGGGCTGGCGGCGCTCGGCGCCGACGTCAGGCTCGCCGGCGGCTACGTGGAGACGCGGGCGAGCCGCCTGACCGGCGCCCGCTTCCGCTTCGACCTGCCGACCGTCACCGGCACCGAGAACCTGCTGCTCGCCGCCTGCCTGGCGCGCGGCACCACGGTGCTCGAGAACTGCGCCCGCGAGCCGGAGGTGGCGGACCTCGCGCGGCTGCTCAACGCCATGGGCGCCCGCATCTCCGGCGCCGGCGGCGACACCGTCGTCGTCGACGGCGTCGACGGTCTGGGCGGCGCCGCCCACCGGGTCATCCCGGATCGCATCGAAGGCGGCACCTACCTGATCGGTGCCGCGATCACCGGCGGCGACGTGCTGCTCGAGCAGGCGAGCGCCGCCGATCTGGCGCCGCTGCTGGACAAATTGGCGGAGGTCGGGGTCGAGATCGAGGTCTCGCCCGCCGGCATCCGGGCCCGCGCGCGTGGCGGCGACGGCAGCCTGCGCGCCCGCGACGTCGCCACCGCGCCGCACCCCGGCTTCCCCACCGACCTGCAGGCCCAGTACATGGCCTTGATGACCCGCGCCACCGGGACGTCCACGATCCGCGAAACCGTGTTCGAGAACCGTTTCCAGCACGCGCCGGAGCTGGCGCGCATGGGCGCCCGCGTCCACGTCGACGGCGGCTCGGCCCGCGTCGACGGCCCGACCGAGCTGACCGGCGCCGCCGTCATGGCCACCGACCTGCGCGCCTCGGCCTGCCTGGTGCTGGCCGGCGTCGCCGCGGCGGGCACCACGGTGGTGGACCGCATCTACCATCTGGACCGCGGTTACGAAGGCATGGAACTGAAACTGCAGGGATTGGGGGCGCACGTGGCGCGCGTCGCGGAGTCCATGGCCAGCTGAAGCCGCTCGCGCGCGGCGGCGGCCGCCTCGCGGGACCCCCCGGGAAGCGGACGGCCCGCCACGGCACCGCCGCTCCGGCCAATGCTCACCTCGCCCCCGCCCTCGCTCCTGCCCCGGCTCCCGCGCGACCTCGTCCTCGTCGTCCTTGGCGTCCTGGCCGTCCTGGCCGTCGTGACGGCCGGTGCGGACCCGGCCTTGCCGGCGGCCGGCCTGGTGCCGGCCTTGGCGCCGGCCTTGGCGCTTGCCCCGGTGCCGGCACGGACGTCTCTCGCGCCGGTTCTGATCCCAGCCCTGGCGCCGGCGGTGGCGCCCGCGGCGCTCGCGCTGCCCGCCTTGCCCGCCGCGCTGGGGACGGCCGATCCACGCCCGGCCCTGGTGGCGCTCGAGCTCGCGAACCGCCACCGCGAGGCGCTGGCGCGCGTTCAGGAGGAGACCGCGGAGCGGCCGGCCGCCGGCCGGCAGATCGGCCTCGACTATCTGCGCGGCCACCTGCTCGAGCTGCTCGGCAGGCCGGCCGACTCGGTGCCGGCCTTCGTCGACGCCATCTCCGCCACGCCCAGGCTCGCCTTCCACAGCCGCTACCGGCTCGCTGCCGAGCAGATCCGCCTCGGCCACCCCGAGGTGGCGGCCGGTCTGCTCGCCACCGGCCTGGCCGCCGAGCCAGGGTCGCCGCTGGCGCCGGAAGCGGTGCGGCTGCTGGTCCAGAGCCTCGCCCGCGGCGGCGACTGCCGCCTGCTGCGCGGCTTCCGCACCCACCAGCTGGCCACCCCGGAGCGGCGCCAGGTGCAGCTGGCGCAGGCCGACTGCGTCCAGCGAGAAGTGCCGCGACAGGCGACAGGCGGAGCTGCGGCCGACCTGCAACGGATACCGCGACAGGCGTCCGCGGCGGCACCGGCGGCACCGACGACGCCGACGACCTCGGCGACCCCGAGGGCGGCGACGGTCCCGGCGGCCGCCGGCGCCGCGGCCGATCCCCGGGTGAGCGTCACGCCGCAGCAGGCGGCGCGGACCCTGCTGATCGCCCTGCTCGACGAGAACCACGAGGACGACGTGGCCCGCCTTGCCGCCGACCGCCTGGCGGCTCTCACCGCCGACGGCGAGCGTGGCCGGGTGCCGCTGCTGCTCAGCATGACCTTCTTCGAGCACCGCGAGTTCGATCGCTCGGTGCGGCAGCTGGCGCACGTCTTCGGCGCCCCCGGCGTTCCGGGCGCCCCCGGCGCCAAACCCCGGTCGCCCTCGCCCCGCGAGCTCGCCGAAGCCCGCTATGCCCTGGGCCGGGCGGACTTCTGGCAGGGCCGCTTCCAGGCCGCCGCCAAGACCTTCGGCGAGGTCGCCGAGGGCGCCCCCAGCGCCGCCGAGCGCGCCCGGGCGCTGCTGCAGCAGGGGCGCTCCTACGAGATGCTGGGCGACTGGAAGCAGGCGGTGGCGAGCTTCCGCCTGGCCTTCCTGGCCGAGCCGGGCGGCGAGTGGGCGGCGCCGTCGCTGCTGGCGACGCTGCGCCTCGAGTGGCGCACCGGCAACGAGACCACCGCCGCATCCGTCCTGGCGATGCTCGGCTCGAGCCCGCAGTGGCGCGACTCGGCGCGGCGCGCGGCGCTCTTCCTGGCGGCCTCGGACCTGGTGCGCGGCCGCGCCGACCGCGCCGGCGCCTGGCTCGATCGCGCGGCGGCCGGCGGCCCGGACGAGGATCTGCCCGAGGTGGCCTACTGGCGGGGACGCCTCGCCGAGCAGCAGCGCCAGCTGCCGGCGGCCGTGGCCGCCTATCTCGCGGCGTTGCGCGCCGACCTCTACCATCCGCTGTCGCGGGCGGCGGTAGCCCGCCTCGCCGTCGAGCCGCTGGCCGGCGAGGCGCACACGGCCGGACGGCGCCTGGCCGTCTCGCGCCACCTCCGTGACCTCTACGACGCCTGGCTGCTGCTCGGCCCCGCCGACCCCGCCGGCCAGCTCGCCGAGCGCCGGCTGCGCGCCCAGCTGCTCGCCGACCCGGCCGCGGCTCCCTTCCTGCGCATGAGCGAGCTGCCCATCGACGCGTGGCCGCTGTGGACCGCGACGCTGCGCCGGCCGGAGGAGATGCTGCTGGCGCTCGGCGTCTGGCACGAGGGCGCGCCGGCGGTGCGCGAGCTCTTCCCGCCCGCGCGGCCGGCGCTCGCCCTGACCGGCAGCCTGCTGCTGGCGCGCACCGGCGAGACGGCGCGCTCGATCCAGCTGGCCGAGGCGCTGCGCGAGCGGGTGCCGGCGCGTCTGCCGCCGGTGCTGCTGCCGGCAGTCTTCCAGCACTGCCTCTACCCGTTCGCCTACCGCGAGTCGCTGCTCGCGGAAGGCCGCCTGCGTGGCGTCGATCCCTACCTGATGGCGGCGCTGATCCGCGTCGAGAGCCGCTTCGACGCCCAGGCGTTGTCGCCGGGAGCCGCCCGCGGCCTGACGCAGTTCGTGTTCGCCACCGCGCGCCGCATCGCCGCGGCCATCGGCATGGAACGCCTCGAGCCCGACGACCTCTACCGGCCCGAGGTGGCGATCGATCTCGGCGGCGCCTACCTCGCCCAGCTCCAGCGGACCTTCCGCGGCACACCCCACATCGCCATCGCCGCCTACGACGCCGGCGAGGCGCAGGCCATCCTCTGGCGCACCTACTGCTTCAGCCAGGAGCCCGAGGAGTACTTCACCAAGGTAGGCTTCCGCGAGACCCGCCTCCACCTCGCCCGCGTGCTCGCCGCCTGGACGCAGTACCAGCACCTCTACGGCTGATCCCGCCCGGCAGGGGCGGCGGCCGCCGCGGCCGCCGCGGGCGCCGGCGGCGGACGACCGACGGCGATAGAATCGCGTCGCCGCCCTTAGGGCGAGCAATCCGGCAAGGAGGCAGACGCATGCGGCGTATCGTCAGGATCGCCTCGGGAATCGTCTCGGGAAGCATCTCGGGAAGCGTCTCGGGAACCGTCTCGGGAACCGTTGCGGGGACCGTCGTCTCGGTCGCGGCCTGCGTGCTGGCGCTGGCGGCCCTGCCGCCGGCCGCCCCGCTCGGCGCTCAGCCGGCGGCGACACCGGCGACGGCGGCTACGGCGGCGGCGGCGGCGCCGCGGCTGATCGCGGTGCGCGCCGGCCGGCTGATCGACGGGCTGGGCGGGGCGCCGGTGCGCAACGCGGTGATCCTGATCGCCGGCGACCGCATCTCCGCCGTCGGCCCGGGCCTCCCCTTCCCGCCGGGGACGCCGGTGATCGATCTCTCGCATGCCACCGTGCTGCCGGGCCTCATCGACTGCCACACCCACATCACGGCCCAGCGTGGCAACTACTACGAGGACCTCTTCCGCCGCAGCCCCATCGACCTCGCCGTGGTCGCCCACGTCTATGCGCGGCGCACCCTCGAGGCGGGCTTCACCACGGTGCGCGACGTCGGCGCCAGCGAATTCATCGACGTCGCCCTGCGCAACGCCATCGACCGCGGCGAGGTGGTCGGTCCGCGCATGCAGGTGGCGACGCTGGCGCTGGGGTCGACCGGCGGCCACAACGACCTGTCCGGGTTCTCGCCCTACCTGCGTTTCGAGCACTTCTCGGGCGTCGCCGACGGCGTGGCCGAGATCCGCAAGCTGGTGCGCTTCGAGGTCAAGAACGGCGCCGACTGGATCAAGGTCATGGCGACCGGCGGCGTGCTCTCCGAGGAGGCCGAGGTCGGCGCGCCGCAGTACTCCCAGGAGGAGCTCGACGCCCTGGTCGCCGAGGCCGCGATGTGGCACAAGAAGGTGGCCGCCCATGCCCACGGCACCGAGGGCATCAAGCGCGCCGCGCGCGCCGGCGTCGCCTCGATCGAGCATGGCGGCCTGATCGACGACGAGGGCATCCGCCTGCTGAAGGAGCGCGGCATCTACCTGGTGCCGGACATCTACACCGACGAGTACCTGCTCGCCGAGGCCGACCACCTCGGCCTGCCGCCGAAGATGGTGGACAAGGAGATCGAGCTCAGCAAGTCGCAGCTCGCCAACTGGCGGCGCGCCGTGCAGGCCGGCGTCAAGCTCGCTTTCGGCACCGACGCCGGGGTCTACCCGCACGGCCAGAACGCCAGGCAGTTCCGCTCGCTGCGCAAGCTCGGCCTCACGCCGGCCCAGATCCTCGCCATGGCGACGACCAGCGCCGCCGACCTCCTCGGCTGGAGCGACCGCGCCGGCGCCATCGCCGCCGGCCGCTACGCCGACCTGATCGCGGTCGACGGCGACCCGCTCGCCGACCTCAGCGAGCTCGAGCGGGTCCGCTTCGTGATGAAGGGCGGCGTGGTCGTCAAGGACGAGCTGGCGAGCGCGCGGGCCCGCTAGGCGGCGGCCGCGGCGAGAAGGGAGAGACGATGCCTTACAAGAAGATCGCGATGCAGCCGCGGAAGAAGATCGCCCTGGTCGCGCACGACAACAAGAAGCAGGACCTCTTCGATTGGGCCAGGTACAACGTGCGGCTGCTGGCGCAGCACGACCTGTACGCCACCGGGACGACCGGCACGATCCTCGAGGAGGAGCTCGACCTGACGCTCCACAAGCTCGAGAGCGGTCCGCTCGGCGGCGATCAGCAGATCGGCGCCAAGATCTCCGAAGGCAAGATCGACTTCGTGATCTTCTTCTGGGACCCGCTCGAGCCGCTGCCGCACGACCCCGACATCAAGGCCCTGCTGCGCATCGCCGTGGTCTGGAACATCCCGGTCGCCTGCAACCGCTCCTCCGCCGACTTCATGATCTCCTCCCCCCTGATGGCAGGCATCTACCAGCGCCTCGTCCCCGACTACACGGCCTACCGCGCAAGGCTCGCGACCGCGACTACGGCCGGCACCCTGGCCACGGAGGAGTGAGCCGCGCGGGCCCCCTCCTGCGTCCGGGAACCATGCCCGGAGGCCGGGGGGGTGGGCTCCACGGGACGCCAGGTGTTTCGATGCTATGATTGAGCGAGTGCTCCAATAGTATCGACCTATGGCTATGAATCTGTCCGGGCCAGTCCATCATTTCGATGCTTTCATCAGCCACTCCAGAGTCGATGCGGAGTGGGTGCGCCGGCTCAAGAGCGCGCTCGAAGAGAGAGGTATCAAGGTCTGGTTGGATCGGGATGAGATCCGCCCTGGCGATCTCTTTGTCACCAGCCTCGAGCTCGGTCTGAGCGACAGTACGGCGGTGCTGATCGTGGTGTCGCCGGAAGCAATACGGTCGCCTTGCGTCGAGGAAGAATACGCTCGGGCGATCGCGCAAGCCAGTGACCGCAAGCGGCGGGTCATCCCGTGCTTGCTCCGTGACGCTGAGCTGCCGGCGTTCCTCGCCGGCCGTCAGTGGGTGGACTTTCGCGATGATTCGAAGTTCGCCGAGTCTCTCGAGCACCTGCTCTTCGGGCTCCGCGGAAGGTCTTCCGATTCGTCGGAGCGCAATGCCGCGCCCGCTGCGCTGCCACACTGCCTGGTGCCGCCGCCTTACCCGGTGCCCGATCTGGTAGGACGGGAGAAGACCCTGGCGCTCGTTCGCCAGACGCTCTCCCAGCGCGAGAGCCACCGGCTTTTCGGTCTCTACGGCCTGCCTGGCATTGGCAAGACGGCGCTGGCGTTGGCGATAGCTTACGACCCGGAGATCCAGCGGCTCTTCGGCTACAACGTCATCTGGGTGGGTCTCGGCCGCAAGCCAGATCGTCTTACGCTCCTCGGCAACGTCGCTACGCAGGTGGGAATCGACTCCAGCGAGCTTGCGGCTCTCACCACCGTCAGCGCTCGCCGCCAGCGACTACGCGATGCGCTCGCGGCACGACCGGTGCTGATGATCATCGACGATGCCTGGCGGCTGGATGACGCACGCGCCTTCAAGATCGGCAACGAGCAGTCCGCACATCTCGTCACTACGCGCCAGCTGCACATTGCGCTGGAGTTTGCCGAGAGCCAGACCCGCGTCGAGGCGATTCAACAGCTTGGACAGGCGGAATCGCTCGACCTCCTGAGCCGCTACGTACCGCAGCTGGTGCGCGACCTGACAGCCAAGTCGGAGGCCCTGGCCGAAGCCGTTGGCCACCTGCCACTGGCACTCATCATCATCGGCAGCTTCCTGCGCCATGAGACCTTTTCCGGACAGCGTTCCCGCCTACGGAGGGCGCTCGACCGACTGGCCAACGCCGATGGCATGCTGCAATTGCGCGCCTCCCACCCAGAAGGCGACGAGGCTGTCCCAGGAGAAGCCGAAGCGATCCCGAAGTCGTTGTGGGAAGTGATCGGTCTGTCCTACGACGAGCTCGACGCGGCAGCGCGGAAACTGCTGAGCTCCCTCTCGGCGTTTCCCCCGAAGCCGAATACGTTCTCCGAGGACGCCGCCTGTGCGGTCTCGGAGACAGGCGTCGAGGCGATCAATGCCCTGGTGGACGCCGGCCTTCTGGAATGTTCCAAGGCGGACCCCGGCAACGCGGACCAAGACCGCTACACCGTCCATCAAACGATCGAGAGCTTTGCCAGGACCCTACAGCGTGATGAAGCCGAACGAGCAAAGCTCTACGAGCGGATGGTTCGTTTCTATGTCGAGCTGGTGACCAATCACGACGGTCTTCACAGAGGCTACCGCAGTCTCGAGGTCGAAAGCGCCAACATCTGTGCCGCGCTGCGCGGCGCTCACGAGAGAGGTCTCGTCAGCGTGTTCTTGGGCGGGATGCGCGCGCTCTTCTGGTACCTTGAGTCGCTGGGCCTCTATCCAGCGGCGGAAGAGTTCCTGCAGCGAGCCGAGAGCTTTGCCCTCGAGATCGGCGACAAGGAGATGCTTGCAGGGACTCTCAACGGCCGCGCACGGATTGCGAGGAAGCAAGGCAAGTACGCGGAGGCGGAGGCATGGGCGAGGAGCGGCCTCGACACCAGTTGCGACGACCTGGTCACCTGCAAGCTTCTCGGCAACCTGAGCGGGGTCCTGGCCAACCTTGGGAAATACCGCGAGGCTGCCGCCTACCTGGATCGAGCGGTCGCAGATGCCTCGAAGATGTGCGACCTCGATCAGCTGAGCACGCTGTTGCGGCAGAAGGGCGCCGTTGCCATGAACCTTGGCGAGCTCGACCGCGCGGAGGAATCTCTCAGCCAGGCGATGGAAGCCGCCACGTCCGGTCGTCTGGGGAGGCAACACGGGCGCATCTGCGCCTTCCTAGGTGAGCTCCAGATCCTGCGCGGCAAGTATGCGCTCGCGGAGGAGCTGCTTGGGCAAGGCTTGGCCAAGGCGGAGGAGATCGGCAACCGTGAGATCGAGTGCATCTGCCGTCACGAGCTTGGGACCTTGGAGCTCAAGCGCGGCCGTGATCGGGCGGGCGAGCGCCTGCTGCGCGCGAGCCTCGAGATCGCGCGATCGATGGGCCACCAGGAGAGAACGAGCCATGTGCTGGCCGAGCTGACGTTGCTCAAGATCGAAGCGGGCGCGCTCGCGTCCGCGCCGACGTACCTGAGCGAGGCCCGGCAGATCGCAGACGCCATCGGTCATCCGCGGCGAATCGCCTACCTGATGGCGCTCGCGGCGCGGCTCGCCACGGCCCACGGACGGTATCAAGATGCGGAGGGTCTCGCCGGGTCGGCGCTCGATCTGGCGCGTGCCACCGAGCACTGGTGGAATACGGGCGTCGCGCTGCTTGCGTTGGGTGACGCGCGGCTCGGCCTGAACCGTGGGACTGAAGCCCTCGCCGCCTACGAAGCCTTGCTGGCGAGAGCGAGAGCGACGGCGGTGCCGGAGCTGACCGCCGAAGCTCTCTTCGGCAGCGCACGGGCCAAGGCGGCCGCGGGGGATTCCGCAGGCGCGTTGACCGCAGCCGCCGAGAGCCAGGCGCTGTTTGCGACCATCGGCCATCGTGGCACCCGTCGCCTTCAACGATGGCTGGTGGACAACGGGATGTCCCTCGTCCCCAGCTGATGTCCCCCCTCTGCGCACGAGTCTTGGCGTTTGCCTAGCGGAGCTGATCTGGTCGCATCGCTACCTCGGTAGCTGCGCTCAGAGCTCCCCGGTCTTCAGCCCCGACCGGCCGCCTTCGCTGCTTCGCTGCCGGGGTAGTTGACAGCGCTGCCGCAGGGTTATACATTACCCATATACACCACTGGGTAGGCATGGTCAGGACGCAGATCTATCTCACCGAGAGTGAACGGACGCAGCTGGCGGCCTTGGCCGATCGTACCGGGAGCAGCCAGAGCGAGCTCATCCGCGAGGCGATCGACAGCTATCTCGCCAGCCGTGCGGGCGCGGATCGACTTCCTCTGCTACGGCAGGCTCGCGGCCTCTGGCGGGATCGGGTCGATCTGCCAGACTTCGTGGCGTTGCGCCGCGAACTGGACCGGATGGAGCGCTGAGCGGGGCGCAGCGGATGCCCGGTCGGCTGCTGGTCGATACCGACGTCCTCGTCGAGTATCTCCGTGGGCGGACCGAGGCCGGCGAGTGGCTGGAGAGCCAGGACGCGGACCTCATGGTGTCGGCAATCACCGTTGCCGAGCTCTTCGCCGGCATCAAGGGTGAGCGCGAACGCCAGATCCTGGATCGCTTCCTGTCGGCGCTGGCAGTGCTCCCGGCAACCGAGGAGATCGGAAGGTTGGCCGGCCAGTACCGGCGCGAGTACGGGCAGAGCCATGGAACCGGCCTCGCCGACGCGTTGATCGCGGCCACGGCGGCCGTCAGCGGCAGTCTGCTGGCGACGTTCAATCGACGCCATTTTCCCATGCTCCCGAAGGTCGTGGTCCCTTACCGCCGCTCTTGAGACCGGCCGGCGCCGAGCCGCCACGATTCGCGCCGGCGCGTAACCCGGCGGCGTCCTGCCTGGTATCCAGGAGCGTGAACGACCTGGTCCGCGACCTGCGCTACGGCTGGCGAGGGCTGTGGCAACGGCAGGGAGTGACCCTGGCGGCGGTGCTGGCGCTGGCCCTGGGCCTGGGAGCCAACAGCGCGCTCTACAGCATCGTCCGGGCGGTCGTCCTGGCGCCGCTGCCGTACGCCGAGCCCGAGCGCCTGGTGGCTCTCTGGGAGACGAACGCCGCGAAAGGCCTGGACCAGGAGAGGCTCTCGCCGGTCAACTTCCTCGACGACCGGTCGCTCGCCGCGATCTTCTCCGACGCCGCCGCCTGGTGGCGGCCCGAGGTCAACCTCACCGACGAGGCCGGCGAGCCGCTGCGGGTGAGCGCGGTCGAGACCTCGAGCAACCTCTTCGCGGTGCTGGGCGTGCGGCCGCGGCTCGGGCGCTCCTTCGCCTTCGGCGGCGCCCTGCACGGCAGCGCGCACGAGGTGGTGATCAGCCATCGGCTGTGGCGCGGGCGCTACGGCGGCGATCCGCGCGTCCTCGGACGTACCCTAGGGCTCGACGGCGTGGTCTACACGGTGGTCGGAGTGATGCCCCCGCGCTTCGCATTCCCCGGCGAGACGGACGTCTGGCAGGGGCTCACCTGGGACCTGGCCCAGCACAGCCGCGGCGCTCACTTCATGGAGGCGGTGGCCCGCCTGCGGCCCGGCGTCGAGGCGGCGCGCGCGCGAACGGAGCTCGGCGCGCTGATGCGCCGCCTCGCGGCCGAGCATCCCGAGACCAACCAGGGTTGGGGCGCGGTCGCCGTGCCGCTGCGCCGGCAGACCGCCGGCAGCTCCGGCCCCGCGCTCGAGGTGCTGCTGGCCGCGGTCGCGCTGCTGCTGCTGCTGGCCTGCGCGAACGTCAGCAGCCTGCTGCTGGCCCTGGGGGGCGCGCGGGCACGCGAGGTGGCGGTGCGCGCCGCCCTGGGTGCCGGCCGCGGCCGCCTGCTGCGGCAGTTCCTCACCGAGAGCCTGCTGCTCGGGCTGCTCGGGGCGGCGGCCGGCCTCGGCCTGGCGGGTGCCCTGCTGCGGCTGGTCGCCTCCACGCGCCCGCTGGGCATCCCGCGCATCGGCGAGGCTTCGCTGGACGCCCGCGTGCTCGGCTTCAGCCTGGCCGCGATGCTGCTCTCGGTCCTCCTGTTCGGGCTCTTGCCGGCCATGCAGATGTCCCGCCCCACCTTGCAGGGCGCCTTGCAGCGGGCGGGCAGAGGGCTGGCGCCGGCCGGAGCGCGGCGCCGCGCCCGGGCCGCCATCATCGTCGCCGAGGTGGCGCTCGCGACGATGCTGCTGGTCGGCGCCGGCCTGCTCGTCCGCGGCTTCGTGCGGCTGGCAGGACAGGAGCCCGGCTTCCGGCCGGAGCGGGCCGTCACGGTCAACGTCGAGCTGCCCTACAACCTCTACGGCGACTGGCGGCGCGTCAGCCAGTTCTACGACGAGCTGCTCGACCGGCTGGCGTCCCGCCGGGAGGTCCGCGCGGCGGGAGCCGCCAGCTTCCTGCCGCTGACGCCGGGATGGCGCATCGCCTACGGCCGCCCCGAGCGGCCCGCCCCCGCTGCCGAGCAGGAGCCCACGGCGCAGTACGTGACCGTCACCGCGGGCTACTTCGGCGCGATGGGCATCCCGCTGCTGGCGGGGCGCGCGTTCGACCGCGGGGACACCGACCGCTCCCGGCCGGTCGTCGTCGTCAATCGCGAGCTGGCACGCCTCGCGTGGCCGGACGGCAAGGCGGTCGGCAGGGTCCTGCTGTCACGCACCACCAACATCGGTCCGCTCGGCCGGCTGTTGACCAAGAGCCACGAGCTCGAGGTCGTCGGCGTGGTCGCCGACGTGAAGAACCACGGCCTCGCCGGCGCGGTCGAGCCGGCCATCTACTTCGTCCAGGCGCAGTTCCCCTATCGCAACCTCGAGGTGGTGGTGCGCGGCGACGCCGACACCGCCCGCCTGGCGGCAGCGATCCGCTCCGAGGTCAGGCGCCTGGACCCGGCCCTGGCCCTGGGCGCCGAACGCTCGCTTGCCGGAATCCTCGCCGAGTCGACCGCCCAGGCCCGCCTCCTCATGGGGCTGATGAGCGCTCTCGCCGGGCTGGCCCTGTCGCTGGCGGCGCTCGGCGTCTACGGCGTCCTCGCCTACGGGGTGAGCCAGCGGCGCGGCGAGCTGGGAATACGCCTCGCCCTCGGCGCCTCGCCGGCGCGCCTGCGTCGGCTGGTGGTCGGAGAGGGGATGCTGCTGGCCGGCATCGGCCTGGGCCTGGGCTCGCTCGCCGCTCTCGCCTTGTCGCGCCTGCTCGCCGGATTCCTGTACGGCGTCTCGACGATGGACGGCCTCGCCTTCGCCGCGGCGCCCCTGCTCCTCCTGGCAGCGGTCTTCCTCGCCTGCGACCTGCCGGCGCGGCGTGCCTCGCGGGTCGACCCGCAAGAGGCCCTGCGCGCGGGCGGCTGAGCGCCCGGCCGGCGCCTCGAATCCGCTTCGGAGGGGAGGCCCAGGCGGCGCCGCAGGTCCGGGCCGATCGCGCGTGGCGAAACCGGGCGGCGGCTCGTCACGTAGAAGGGCTTGACCGTCAAGCAACGGGAGCGGAGCCGGGTGTGCGGCGCTTGCGGCCGGCATCGAGCGGTGGGCGTGCCCGCCACCCGCGCCATGCCGTGGAGCCCGGAGATGGAAGCTGGCGGGCGGAGGCGAGGCGAGCCATGTGGGGCTGGAGGACGGTCCTGTCGCAGAACCTGCGTCTCGGAGCGCGGCAATTGCGCCGGAGCCCCGGCTTCACGGCGGTGGCCGTGTTGACGCTGGCCCTCGGCATCGGCGTCAACACGGCCATCTTCAGCCTCATGAACGCCGTCATGCTGCGCACCCTGCCGGTGCGCGAGCCGCGGCGGCTCGTCGTGCTCCACTCCCGGGGAGTCGCCGGCACCAACCGGACACAGACCGGCTTCGACGAGACCTCGTTCCCGGAGCCGGTCTTCACCCGGTTGCGCTCCGAGCGGCGCGTCCTCGCCGACGTGATCGCCTTCGCGCCGCTGGGCGCGGACCGGGTCGCGGTGCGCTACGGCCCGGCGCCCGCAGAAGCGCGCGTCGACATGGTCAGCGGCAACTTCTTCTCCGGCCTGGGGGTGGCGGCCACGGCCGGCCGGGTCTTGACGATGGCGGACGAGACCGGGCGGGCGCCGGTGGCGGTCCTGAGCTACGACTACTGGGCGCGCCGGCTGGCCCGCGCCCCGGCGGTGCTCGGCCAGGCGATCTACGTCAAGGGCATCCCCTTCACCATCGTCGGCATCGCGGCGCCGGGGTTCGCCGGCACCGAGTTCCTCGGCGCGACCGACCTCTGGGTGCCGCTCCAGACGCGGCCGGAGCTCAAGCCATGGGGCGTGTCGGCGGCCGACAGGGAGCGCCGCTACGGAACGCCGAACTGGTGGTGCCTGATGTTGATCGGGCGCCTAGCTCCAGGAGTCACCGAGCGGCAGGCGGAGGCTGCCCTGTCGCCACCGTTCCGGCGCGCCGCCTTCCTCGGCGAACCGCCTCCCCACTCCGAGGCGGATCCGCTCCGTCTCGCGATCACTCCGCTCCGCGGCATCCAGGAGCTGCGCCAAGCCGCGGCGACGCCCCTCGCCGCGCTGATGGCGATGGTCGGCCTCGTGCAACTCATCGCCTGCGGCAACGTGGCGATGCTGGTCGTGGCGCGCAACGCCGCGCGCCAGCGCGAGCTCAGCGTGCGGATCGCCCTCGGCGGCGGCCGTGGCTGGCTGCTCGCGCAGCTGCTCGCCGAGAGCCTGCTGCTGGTCGTCGCCGGCGCCGCGCTGGGATGGCTGCTGGCGCTCTGGAGCTCCCAGGCGCTCGCCGCCTGGATGGGCCTCGGACTCGACCTCGCTCCCGACTCCACCGTGCTGGGCTTCACGCTGCTGGTCTCGCTCCTGACGGGCCTCCTCTTCGGCCTGGCGCCGCTGCGCCACGCGGTCCGCGCTCCGGTGGGTCTCGCCCTGAGAGCCTCCACGGCGACCGCACTCCATGGAGGAGACCGCGGACGGGGTGGCCAGGCGGTGGTGGCGCTCCAGATGGCGATCTGCCTGGTCGTGCTCGTCTGCGCCGGCCTGCTGGTGCGCACGCTGCGCAACCTGGAGAGCGAGAAGCTCGGCATGCGCGCCTCGGCGCTGCTGGTGTTCGGCCTCGATGCCACCTCGCACTCCGGGTCCGCCGATCCTTCGCTCTTCTACCGGCCGCTCCTCGCCCGCCTGCGCGCGCTGCCGGGGGTGGAGGCGGCGAGCCTGATGGAGAATCGCATCGGTTCCGACATCTCGAACAACGCTCCCGCCGTCGTCGACGGAGCGCGGCCCGCCGGCAAGGGATCGACGCCGATGATGCGGTGGAACCTCGTCGGACCCGATTACTTCCACACCCTCGGCATCCCGGTGCTCCTCGGTCGCGATTTCGCCGAGATCGACGCGGCCGCGGCGCCGAGAGTCGCGATCGTCAACCACACCTTCGCCGAGCGTTACCTGCCGCAACGCCCGCCGCTCGGGCACCGGATCGCGCTGTCGCGGGAGCCTGGCGCTCCCCAGTTCGCGATCGTCGGCGTGGTGGCCGACAGCAAGTACACGGAGGTCCGGGAGGAGGCGCTGCCGATCGCCTACGTCCCCTACACGCAGGCGAGCGGCGAGGCGGCCCTGCATCTCGTGCTGCGCGCCGCCGTCGATCCCGCGGCCCTGCTGCCCAGCGTCCGTCACGCGGTCGGCGAGGTGGTCCCCGATCTCCCCCTGCTCCAGCCGATGACGCTGCAGCAGCAGTTCCAGCAGTCTTACCGGCAGGACCGGCTGTTCGCGCGGCTTGCTCTCTTCTTCGGTTTTCTCTCGGCGCTGCTGGTGGCCACCGGCCTCTTCGGCACCCTGGCCATCCGCGTCGGCCGGCGGACCGCCGAGATCGGCGTCCGCATGGCGCTCGGCGCGAGGCGCCTGGACATCCAGTGGATGGTGCTGCGCGCGAGCCTGGGCACGTGCCTCGCGGGAGCGGTCGTGGGCGCACCGCTGGCCGTCGCCTGCGCCCGCCTGCTGCGCTCGCAGCTCTTCGGCCTTCAGCCTGGCGATCCGGCTGCCTTCGCCGCCGCGGTGGCCGGGATCACGCTGGTGGCGCTCGCCGCGAGCTTGGTCCCCGCTCACCGCGCGGCCTCCGTCGATCCTCTCGTCGCGGTGCGCTCCGAGTAGGCCCGTCCGTCCGAGCCGCGGCAAGGCCGACTGGCGGCGGCGTGGGCGGCTGAGTGCAACGTCGAATCCCGCGTCTCCTGGCGCTGGTGCCGCTGGTGCCCCCGACCACCTGAAATAGGATGGCCGTGTATGCAATGCCGCCGGGCGGCCACACCCAAATCGGCGTCGATCGCGCTCGCCATGATGGTCGTGAGCCTGGCCTGCCGGATCCAGCGGCCGCTCGACGGCATGCAGCTGCTCCTCGAGCTCCATATCGAGGAGGCCCTGGCCGCGGGCGCCGCGGGCAACCCGACGCAGGGGGAGATCGCCCGGCGCCGCGAAGAGCTCGCCGCGCGAACGGCGAAGATCATCGCCCAACGGCTTGACGACTCGGGAATCTCCAACGCCGTCGAGCGGCTGGCGGGCGACCGCATCCGCGTGCGGTTGCAGCGGCTCGACCAGCCGGAATCCTGCCGCCAGCTGATTACGACGCCTGCCTCCCTGGAAGTCCACGTCGCGACGTTTCCCGAGGATGCCGGCGGGGGCCTGCCACGAGAACAGCTCCTGGCCCACTACGACGGGCGTTTGCCTGGGAGCATCGAGATCCTTCCGATCCGCCAGCGGCGGCAGTCAACCCAGGCCGGACGTCAAGAGCCACTGTACTTGGCAGCAGAGAAGACCGCGGTGCTGACCGGCAGCGACTTCCGCCTCGTTCGGCCTGCCAAGGGAGAGGCGGGGGCGTGGCTGCTGATGTTCTCCCTGGCGCCAGCCGCCGCTACAGCCTTCCGAGATTTCACCGCCACCCACAGAGGCAAGGCGCTGGCCTTCGCGCTCGACGGGGAGGTTCGCGCGGCGCCCATCATCGCCGCACCCATTGGCGCCGACGGCGTCATCGAAACCGGCCTGAGCCGCGCCGAGGCCGAGGACGTGGCGATCCTCCTCCGCTCGGGAGCACTCCCCGTCCGCGTCACCATCCTCGAAGAGCGCGCGCCAGCCGCGAGAGCTCCGTAGGGACCGCGGAACCTTTCTTCGACCGCACGGTCGAGCGCGGCCTCGGTCGTCCTCTCGGAGCGGTCCCCTGGATCTAGACTAATGGTCCGATAGATATTAGACCATGTAATGTGCTTGACTTGACTCGCGTCGCCCTGTACTCTCTCCTGGTAGCGTCCAGAGCAAGATCGCCGGATCGTCGCTGCGCCGTGATCCGCCGTCTTGGCTTCGGCTCGAGATCGGGAGTCACCCATGGCCAAGAGCAAGAAGCTCTACGTCCGCCTTTCCACCGACGAGCTGCGCCGCATTGTCGCTGCCGCCGACTCCTTGACGATGCCTCGTTCGGCCTGGATCCGCCTCCAGGCGCTGCGTGCGGCCGAGGGCGCCTCGAAGCCTCCGGCACTGTTTCAAGCGCCTTCGCCTGGAGACGCCTCCGCCAAGCTCACGCGCACGCTCCGCGCTCATTTCACGGAGCAACAGTTCGAGGCTCTCGACGAGCATGCGCGCGCCTGCGGCTTGACGCTCTCCGGCTTCATCCGCCAGTTGGTTCTTGGCTTCAAGCCCATTGCGCGCCGGCCTCTCGCCCGCTCTGCCATCGTGGCCGTCAACCAAGTCGGTAGCAGCCTGAACCAGTTGGTCCAGCTGGCCAGCGGTGGCATCGTGCTCACGCCTGATCTCATGCACGCCGTCGCTGCGGTCATGGACGAGCTCCGTTCACTGCGCGATGCGCTGCTCCGGGCTGATGCGGCCGGAGTCTCAGACCCTCGCGAATGATCGTCTTCAAGGGTGGCCGCCGCTCGGCAGGCGGCGCCCGCACGGGTCTCCTCAAGAGCTTCGGCGGGCTGATCGCCTATCTCACCGAGGGTCGCCGCGACGCCCTCAACCCCGACCGCGTCGCTTGGACCTCCTGCCGCAACCTCGACGGCGTGAACGTCCCGGCCCGCGCTGCCCAGGTCATGCGCGCTCATGCCAGCCAGCATCCCCGCGCCGAGAAGCCCGTCTACCACTTCGGCCTCAGCCTGCACCCCGCCGAGCACCTCAGCCCAGAACAGTGGAACCACGTCGTCGACTTGTTGCTTCAGCGGCTGGGTCTCGGCCGCCACCAGGCGCTGGTAATCGCTCACCGCGATACCGACCACGAGCATGTCCATGTGGTCGTCAACCGCGTCGGCGACGACGGCCGGGCGTGGGAAAAGGAGAACGACTTGGTCAAGGCCAGCGGCGCCATCCGGAGCATCGAGGTCGAGTACGGCTTGATCTGCGGCCGCAGCAGCGACCTGCCCGCACCGAAGATCACCTCCGGCGCCTATCAGCAGGCCCTGCGCAGCGGCGAGCAGCCTCTGGCCGATCGTGTCCGCGACCAGGCCGCCGGCGCCTTCACCGGCGCCACCGGATGGGACGACCTCGAAGCGCGCCTCGCCGCCCGCGGATTCCGCCTCGAACCCGCGGCCAGGAGCTCCGGGCTCCTCGTCACCGACGGCTCGCGCTTCGCGTCCCTCTCGCGTGTGGACCGATCGCTCTCCGGCCCGAATGCCCGGCGCTTCGGTGAGACCTTCGACGAACATCGTCAGGCGCATCCCGAGCCACCCACCGTCTTGGTACCGGGACAAGCGTTCTACCAGCGGCCCAGCGGCAGCCTCGAGCAACGCGCCGCGGAGCTGCTCGATCGCCTCACGGAGACTCGCGCCACGTTCACCGCGGCCGACCTGCGCCGCGCCGTCTTCTACCAACCGGACAGCGTCGCGCTGGCCGGTGAGACCTTGCGCTCCGACCGCGTCCTCGACCTCGGCAGGGACGCCGGCGGAGCCACCCGCTACACCACCCGCGACTACCTCGACGCCGAGGCTCGCCTCCTCGCGGCCGCGGCGAGCCTATCGTCGCGAGACCATTTCCGCCTCGACCCCGCGACGCCTATCCCGGCCGACGCGGCCGGCGAGCCGAGCTTCAATGAGCTCTCCGCCGAGCAGCGCACCGCGGTCCTTCACGCCACGACGACCTCCGACCTCGCCCAGATCGTCGGCGGCGACGGCGACGGCCATGGCAGGATCGCCGTTGCACGCGCCATCGCCGCCGCCTACCAGGAGCAGGGCTACGAGGTGCGCGGCGCAGCCCTGACCGCCAAGGGCGCGGCGACGTTGCAGGCAGACACCAGCGTCCCTTCCCGCACGCTCACGAGCCTCGAGCGCGCCTGGTCGGACGGCACCGACCGTCTTCATGCGCGCTCCGTGCTCATCCTCGACCAGGCGGGATCGTTCGACGTGCGGCGGCTCGGCCGCATCCTCGCCGACGCCGAGGAGCGCGGTGCCAAGGTCGTCCTGCTCGGCGATCCCGACCGGCTCCAGGCGATCGGCGCCGGCGACGCCTTTCGCGGCCTGCTCGACCAGTACCCCAGCGTCCGCCTCGACCCGGTCGGCCGCCTGCCCCAGGTGGCCTCCGCCCTCGACCGCTGCGAGGCCGCCGGCTGCCTCCATTGGGCCGATAGCCGCGACGCCGCGCGCGCCGAGCTTCTTGCCGCCTGGGTGCGTGACCGCTGCCAAGACCCGGCCGGCTCCCAGCTCATCCTTGCCCAGGGCCACACCGAGGTGGCGCAGCTCAACGACGCCGTTCGCGCCGAGCGACGGGCCGCGGGCGAGATCGGCCCCGGTGTTCGCGCCGGCAGCGTCGAGCTCGCTTCCGGCGACCGCATCGTCTTCCTGCGCGATGACCGGCAAGGCCGAGCTGTCGTCAATCTCGAAGCCGCTCCCGACCGCGGCGTGCGCGCCGGCGCCCTGGGCACCGTCGTCGCCGCGGAACCCCGCCGCGTCGAGATCCGCCTCGACGACGGCCGCGCGGTGGCCTTCGATCCGGCCCGGCACACCTCGGTGGCCCACGGCTATGCCGTCACCGTGCACAGGTCGGAGGGCGCCACCGTCGATCGCGTCTACGTCCTCGCAGACCCACGGATGGACCGCCACGTCGCGAGCGTCGCTCTCACCCGCCACCACGACCGCGTCGCCCTCTTTGCCGACCGCGAGACCTTCCCCAGCCGCGAGCACCTCGACAAGGCCCTCTCGCGCACCAGCCACAGGGACCTGGCCAGCGACTACTCCGCGGCCGAGCTCCGCCGTGCCGCGGCCCGCCTGCAGGACCTCGCCGTCAAGATCCACAGCGCGACCCTCGAAGAGCGCCCGCTCGGCAAGGCCCTGGCGGCGTTCTCGGATCTCAGCAGGGCGCGGCAGCGAGTGATCGAGGCCCGCCGCTCGGTCGTCCAGGCAGCGGACCGGGTCTATGCCGATCCCGCCAAGGCCCTGCACAGTCTGCTCCGCGACCCCGAGGCTCCCGCTCGCCTCCGCCAGGGAGAGGCCCGCCTCTACGGCCACCTTCAAGGCCGCGCGCTCCTCGGCGCATCCAACCGTGAGCGCACGCAGGCCATCCACGGCGTGCCGACCCTGACCGGCCGCCTCGACGCCTACCAGCGAGCCGTCGGGGGTCTCCATGCAGCCAAGCAAGCGTTTCGCGCCCAGGCCCAGCAGCTCTCCAGCCCAGGCCTCCATTCCCAGCCGCAAAGCAGGACAGCCGACAGCGGCACCCTGCCGGGACCAGACAAAGCCCAAGCCCAAGCTCTGTCCTCGCGCATCCCAAGCCCCGCCCAGATCAGGAGCGAGATGGCGCGCGTTACCGCCACTCTCCGGACCCTCCATCAAGCCTCGCGCGGCGCCCAGGACGCCATCGAGACCGCCATCCGCGGCATGGGCAGCTCGGCGGTCGACAGCGCTCTCCTCCTCCTACCGCCGGAGGTGGCGATGCCGGTGAACCTGGCTGTGCGCGCTGTAGCGCACGCCATCGAGCGGACCCTCGACCTGGGTCAAGGCCTCGACCTGGGCCTGGGACGGTAGGACAGGTCCGGTCAGACCGATCCGCTCTCATCAGGACGGCAACACGCGTTAGAATCCCGCTGGTGATAAGCATTGTTTTCAATAACTTAGCCTATGGTCACCTCTGATCGGGAGGGAATTGGGTAGATTTTGGGTGATATGCCTGCTCCGTCGCGCCTCGCGGATCGAGCCGTGCTTCACACCCTCCGGCGCACGGCGTCCACCCTCATGCAGAAGTTCGGCGTGAAACCCCGCGGTGATCGACCGGATACAGGACCATCTCGACAGCAGCTCAACCTACCAGCGCCACGGCTACGCCATCGAGACGCGCAGAGCCCTGACACTTTGGGGTGACCGGATCGAGACGATAGTGACCTGGAGGGCAGAGCCCTCGAACGTCGTGAGGATCGCCTGACGCGCTCTCTCGTCGAGCGCCTTCTCCCCACCCTGAGCACCCGCCTCGACGGTTCACCGAGCGCCGATCCCTCCCCGCTCCTATACCCAACCTGCCCAGGGTCCTCGTGGGCGATGCTGCACATCTCGCGCCCCTGTTCCCCATGGCACTCTCCGGTTTGATGATCGGCGGGATATGCGGTTCTCCGAGCATGGTTACGACGAGCTGTTCCACGATGGTATTCTTGCAAGAGACGTGATTCTGGTCTGGGATGGTCAGCTTGCTGAGGACTATTTAGGCTACCCGAAGGGACAAGGCAAAATGGCCTCATTTGAGCAACAGTGCCGCGAGCTGCCAGTTCTTCTCCGGCGGCTTCTCGACTGTCCTCCGTCCTTGCCAGGGCAGTTGCCGAGAGACTTGCCTTCGAGGGGTGTCTACTTGTTTTCTGAAGCGACGCGGCATCTGTACGTTGGACGGGCGCGTGACCTTCGCCAGCGGGTCCAGCGTCACTGCAGGAATAGCTCAGGACCAGGCGTGGCATCCTTTGCAATGCTCCTCGCGCGGGAGTCTACGGCACGCAGGGCCACATACCGACGGGGTGAGAGTAGATCCGCGCTACGTGCCGAAGCACACTTCGCAGACGCCTTCCGCGGAGCGAAGGAGCGTATTCGGAGTATGTCGGTTCGCTTTGTCGGTGTTACTGATGCGAACACAGAGGCCCTCTTGGAGATCTATGCTGCCCAGGAGCTATCTACTCCCTATAATGACTTCGAGACACATTGAACGTCATCCACAAAAAGACTCAAGGATTGCTGAGCCCTCATGTCTGATCTCGAAGACGCACTTCATGTCCTATGCCTTGAGATAGCCTTTATCTGGAAGAATCCTCGCCTCCTAGGCTCACCTTATGAGTCGCAACCAGAGATCGTGAAGACAATGGAGGAGGATGGGGCGCCACTCCTCTCGAAGACCAGACGACTGGTCCGTGGCAATAAGGCCGTCAAGGTCCAGATATGCAAGGAATCGTTCGAAGGAGCCAGACTGTTTGAAAGCCTCGTAAGGCAGGCGCTCTTCAACTCTTGGTTGCTTCACGGTGGCGATCCTGAAGTTGTCAAGGCCCGCCTTCCTATTCATAATAAGTTAAAGACCGTGTTCTCTATTTTCGCGGAGATCCCTGGGCTGCGTGAGCGCCTCTTCGAGGCAATTGGCTTCAAGCACTTTGAGCCAGAAGAGATCCGCAGGCGGATGTTTGAGGATGATCGGGAATCAGTGTGGATGTTCGTCCTCGCGACGGCAATGGGCAAAGCACTTGCAGCGTCCGGCTTTTCGGTCGAGATGAAGCATGATTTCACCAAGTGGGCCGAGGTCGCCTCCCTAGTAGCCTCCGATTTCGAGGAGCTGGCTGCTCGGCGACGGCAATCTTATGAGGCCTTTGTAGGCTTTAACTCACCTCTCCTGGATGAGGACGGCCAAATACCAGTTGCGGAGTTAACGGTTTATGGCGAGCCCGTCACTCTATCGCTTCTCGCCGTTAGCGACGCTCTTCTTACGCGACTTCGCCGGACTCTCCAGATATACCCTTCAGTGACATCAATACCGCGCTCTCCTTCTGCTTCTCGGTGGACGTTGATGCTCCTGTAGAGGACTATCTTCGCTGGTACTCAGCGGCAACTCTGATCGCAGAGAGGTCAACTGACATTCTCCGGCTGCTCTGCGAGGATGACGTTGGAGTACTGGCTATGGAGATTCTGGAAACAGAATGGGCCACCCCCACGATCAGAAAGACGTACGAGAACACCTATCGGTCAGACCTATCACTCTATCAGCCCAAGCGATTCAGATTCGCGCCTTCCAGCGCGCAAGTGCTGACTCGAAACCAGATTCAAGAGCTTTGCGATCTTCTTCCCGACCATGTCTGCGACACGGTTGGCGTGAGAGGCTTCTCGGCCGCTATGAGGCGCCTCCGCTTCAGCTCCGAACGTTATGAGCGGTCGGATCCCGAACAACTTCTTGAGATGGCGATCGCGCTTGAGGCAATTCTTCTGAACGACACCGATGCTCGCTACGAACTGAGCTACCGACTAAGGTTGAGGGCCGCGAGGTTCTTGGCCGACGATGTCGAAGAGCGAAAACGCGTCAGCGACGTTCTTGGTGACCTGTACAGCTTGAGATCTCGAATCGCGCATGGCCAGACATTGGAAGGAATGAAAGACAAAGAGCGCGCTACACTGGATCGGGTATTTCGCGAGGCTGCCGAAGATTGTGAGAATGCTGCTTCTAAAGATTATGAAGGAGAGTGCACTCAAGAATCTCTCAAAGGACGAATTGGCGATATGGTGGCGAAATCTTGAACTTAGCTGATGGCGGCGTACGCTCAGAAGGTGAGCCAGAGGAGGGTCGTGACCTACGCTGCGGCCGCCGGCCGCCGGCTTGCAACTCCATAAAGGCGAGCGCGACGTGCGCCACCGCCTTGCCGACCTCCTGAGCCAGCGGGTCGCCACGTGTACGGAAGCCTGCCCTCCTGCCGGTCGTCGATGTCGAGCGGTTCGGGCAAGCCGCCGTGGATCGCGTCCGAGGTGTCCACCAACGCCTGCTGCTGGTGGGCGACGTCCCCGAGGGTGGTCTGCGCTTCGGCCGCTGTCCAAGGGCGGTGGGTTGGTGAGGGTCTTGGCCGGTTATGCTTTGGGGAGCCTGGCATGAGATCCGTCGCCAAGCGAGCCAAGGACGAGCCTCACCTGGCCAAGGTGCAAGCGGAGATCGCGAGAGGTAAGACGCGGATCACGATCCTGATCGATGACGACGTGCTGGCGGCCTTCAGGGCTCGCGCCGAGCGCGAGGGGAAGGGCTACCAGAGCCTTATCAACGCCGCCTTGCGGGCGGCCATCGCGCCCGAGGCCAGCGCCAGTCCGATGGAGGTGCTCCGCCAGGTGCTGCGCCAAGAGCTGGTCTCCGGTTGACGGCGGCTTCGGGACGTTGCGGCTCGCGGCCGCAACGACCCAAGCCAGCCCGCCGCGCACCGTGTTTGGGCCAGCCTTACCGATCGTAGCCATGGACGGCTGCGTTTCCGCCACCCCGATGACCACCTCAGGCAGCGTAAAGCTCTCGGTACAAGAGGTTTACCTACACCAGCCAAGGCTAAGGACGGTTCCAACTGGGACCCGTTGGGATCCACCGCTTGCGAGCGTCCAGCACGGCGCCTGCCTGCCCGGTTGTAGGAGGTGTGTAGTACGGCGCCAGAAGGGGATTCCTACCCCTGCCCGGAATCGTCCGCCAGTCGGCGGCTTCCTCGCGCCGGACCTTGCGGTAAGATCCCCCAATGAACGCTGGCAACGAGGTGATGCGCATCCAGGAGCGGCTGCCGGAGCACACTGCGCAGTGTGTCCGAGGAGGCATTTGACCGTCGGATAGGCCAGGCGGCTCGAATCCACACCAAGGCAATGAAGAGGCTGCGCATCTATATCGACACATCGGTGATCGGAGGTTGTCTAGACCCTGAGTTCTCAGAGTGGTCAAACAGCTTGATGAGAGACTTCGCATCAGGCACCTTCATGCCGCTCCTCTCGGACGTGGTGGCGGCCGAAGTCGACGATGCTCATTGCCTTGGCCAGCATAGCCGAAGCGGACCTGCTTGTGAGCTGGAACTTTCGCCATATTGTGCATTTCGACAAGATCAGGCTGTTCAATTCCGTGAACCTGGAGTTGGGATACAAGCCATTGCAAATCTACTCTCCGCGGGAAGTAACCAAGACAGAGGAAGACTAGCTCATGCTCGAACCAGAGATCAGAGCGGTTGAAATGGTGCGCCGTATCCGCGACGCGCACTACGAGAGGCTCAAGGATCTATCCCCTCAGGAGAAGATCGCTTTCTTTCGGGAGAAGGCCCGTACGCTGCACGCTGACCTAGGAAGGCCGGAGGCGTTTCTGGACAGCTCCGCGCCGGCTCCAGGCGCGAAGGCGCGTTGATAGCGAGCAGAGCAGCCTACCCGAGCCCGCCCGCCGGCCTGTTGCTTCTGGCGCCTCAGTGCCAGCTGACCCAGTCTCCTTGACATATTGATGGCAACCGGGCAAGGCTTTGATCCATGAGGACGACGATCCGCTTGGACGACCATCTCCTTGCGGAAGCCAAAGAGCGGGCCGCACGGCAAGGGGTCACTCTGGCCTCGATCATCGAGCAGGCGCTTCGCGAGACCTTCCTCAGGCGTCAGGAACACCCTCCGAACCGGCCTGTCAAGCTCCCGACCTGGGGTCATGGCGGGCTGCGGCCCGGGGTCGACCTCGACGATTCAGCCTCGCTGCTCGACTTGATGGAGCGCAGGGATGAGCCTGCCTGACCATGAACGCCCTGCTCTAGGCAGATCGCCGAGACGTCAGGCCGGGTCCTCCATCGAGGCCCCCTGGCGCGGCTCCGGAGCGGTCGGGTAGACTGCCGCTCATGTCGATTCCCACCGAACCCATCGGCAGCATTCCACGGCCGCCGGAGCTGATCGCGGCGATGGGCGAGCTTGCGGCGGGACGGATGGCGCCGGAGGAAGCGGCGGCGATCGCCGGCGAGGCGTTGCGCGACACCATCGCGCGCTTCGAGGCGACGGGCTCGCCGGTGATCACCGACGGCGAGCAGACCAAGCCGAGCTTCGCCACCTACCCGATCCACGGCCTCGACAACCTGGCGCCGGATGGCGTGACCATCCCGTTCGCCGATGGACACACGCGGCAGCTGCCGCGCCTGACCGCCGGTCCCTTCCGCTACCGCACCCACGCGGCGAGCTACCTGGAGGCGGCGCGGCGCTACACCAGCCGGCCGCTCAAGCAAGCGGTCATCTCGGCCTCGGCGCTCAGCCTGCTCTATCCGGCCGAGGGGATCGCCGCCTACCCGCGGGAGGAGTTCCTCGCCGACCTGGTCAACGAGGCGGAGGCCGACATCCGTGGCTGCCTGGAGGCCGGCGCCTGGGTGGTGCAGATCGACTTCACCGAGGCGCGGCTGGCGGTCAAGCTCGATGCCACGCGCGGCCTGCTGCGGCAGTTCGTCGTCCTCAACAACCAGGTGCTGGCGCGCTTCTCCGCCGCCGAGCGGCAGCGAATCGGCGTGCACACCTGCCCCGGCGGCGACCAGGATTCGACCCACAGCGCCGATGTCGACTATGGAGATCTGCTCCCCGACCTGTTCGCGCTCGACGCGGGGCGCTTCTACCTGCAGCTGGCGAGCGAGGCCGACCGCCGGCAGGTGCTGGGCATCATCCGCCGGCACGCCCGCCCCGAGCAGGTGATCTTCGTCGGCGTCATCGATCCGATCGATCCCCGGGTGGAGACCGCGGAGGACGTGCGCGACCGGGTGCTCGAGGCGGCGGACTTCATCCCGCTCGAGCGGCTGGGAACCACGGACGACTGCGGCTTTTCGCCGTTCGGCGACGACACCTCGACCGGCCGCGACACGGCCTTCGCCAAGATCAGCGCCCGCGTCGCCGGCACGCAGCTGGCGGCGCGCGCCCTGGGCGTTCAGAGCTAGTGCCGAGCAGCAGCGAAGCTATCGAGCGCTAGCGCTCGCCCGCGGTTGACTTCGCAAGCTGCCCCGCGCCCTCGCCTTGGCGGCTTCCACCGCGCGGTCGCGAGCGGGCGCCTGGGTCACCAGGGAATCGACCAGCCGCCGGGCCACCCGGAACACATCTTCCACCGCGCGGTTGAACGCGGCCTCGTTCGCCTTCGAGGGCGCGTTGAATCCGCTCAGCTTGCGGACGAACTGCAGCGACGAGGCGCGGACCTCGTCGTCGGTGGCGGGTGGCTCGAAGTTGAAAAGCGTCCGGATGTTCCTGCACATGGCGTGTCTGCGACCTCCTTCTCCTGCTGGCCGAGAAACGAAGCGATCCCAGTCCCGGCCCGCAGATCAGGTTAGCAGGTCCGAAGGCAGCGGTGAATACTCTCCCGCTCTGCGACTTCCTCTCACGATCCGGCGAGAAGGAACTCTTCCGGGGAGACGGCTGGAACCGGCGAATTGGTGAAGTCCGCCAGGTTCCGCGTGATGATGACCTCGCATCCAGCGGCTTCGGCGGCACTGGCGAGCGCCGCGTCTTCGAAATCATCGAAGCTCAGGCTTCTCGCCCGCACGAATTGGGCGCGGTCCTGCGGCACGATCTCCAGATGGGCCAGGACCCAGTCCACCAGGCTGTCTCCCTTCTCCAGGCCGGCGTACTTCGCGACGATGTAGTGAAGAGTCGTCACGGCATGACCCGCCAGGCACGCCACATCCGTGTCCTCGACTGCCCTGCTCAAGACGCCCGCGGAAGCCGCAAAGAAGGGCTCGCGCCTCTGGATTACGTCCAAGAGAATATTGAGATCGAGCATCACTTTCATCGGTGCTTCCGCCGCGAATGCTCGCGGTACTCGGCCCGGGTGTCCACCTCCGGGGGAATCAGACCCGCGATCCTCTCGACCTCCTGATGAATCGCACGTGTCCCGGTCTGGAGAGACCTCAAATAACGGTCGATGAGCTCGGTCACGGTGATGCGATGCGCCTCGGCATACTGCTTGGCGAACTCCAGATCCCCTTTCGGCAGGCGCACGGTGAGCTTGGCGGTTTCCATGGAACGTCTCCTTCCGTCGTACGGCTAGATTAGCAGCTTTGTACGGCTCCGGGTGAGCTGCTCGTCAAGATCGCGTGGCCCCCCGACGAGCTGGGAGAGCAGATAGCGAAGTCGCGAAGCCGCCCCCCGCCCTTGCCGCCGCGCTCTTCGGCGGCTACGATTGGCGCGCTCCCGCCTGGCCAGGCGACCGCGGGACCTCCTACCCGACATGAAGACCATCCTCGTCACCGGCGCGCTCGGCCAGATCGGCTCCGAGCTGGTGCCGGCCTTGCGCGAGCGCTACGGCGCCGGGCAGGTGATCGCGTCCGACATCCGCATGCCGCCGGTGGAGGACCTGGCCGGCGGGGGGCGCTTCGAGTTCATCGACTGCACGAACCCGCGCCAGATCCAGGACGTGGTGCGGTCGCACGACGTCGGCACCATCTACCACCTCGCGGCGCTGCTCTCGGTGACCGCCGAGGAGAAGCCGCACATCGCCTGGCAGCTCAACATGGACGGCCTCTACCACGTGCTCGAGACGGCACGCTCGGCGGGCTGCAAGGTCTTCTTCCCCAGCTCGATCGGCGCCTTCGGCCCGGGCACGCCGCGCGACCACACGCCGCAGGACACGATCCAGCGGCCGAACACCATGTACGGCGTCACCAAGGTGGCGGGCGAGCTGCTCTGCGACTACTACCATCGCCGCTTCGGGGTGGATGCGCGCGGGCTGCGCTTCCCGGGGCTCATCTCCTACGTCGCGCCGCCCGGCGGCGGCACGACCGATTGGGCGGTGGCCATCTTCTACGAGGCGATCCTGCACGGCCACTACACCTGCTTCCTGCACCCGGACACCCAGCTCGACATGATGTACATGCCCGACGCCCAGCGCGCCATCGTCGGCCTGATGGAGGCCGAACCGCAGCGGCTGCGGCACCGCAACGCCTTCAACATCACCGCCATGCAGCTGACGCCGGCGCGGCTCGCGGCGGAGATCGCCCAGCACCTGCCGGACTTCCAGGTCGAGTACAAGGTGGACCCGGTGCGCCAGGCGATCGCCGACTCCTGGCCGCGCTCCATGGACGACGGCGCGGCGCGCGAGGAATGGGGCTGGCAGCCGACCTACGGCCTCGCGGACATGACTCTCGACATGCTGGACAAGCTGCGCGCGAAGCTGCTCGCCCACCGCGTCGCCCCCGCCCCCGAGGCGGCCGGCACCGCCGGGACCGCTCGCGGCGGCAAGGCCTAGGAAGGCCCAGGAAGGAGCTGCCGATGCCCATCGACCGCATCCACGACGTCCTGGCGGCCGAGCTCGAGGCCCTGCGCGAGCGCGGCACCGCGAAGCGCGACGAGGCCGTCATCACCCGCGCCCTGCCTGCCGCGGACGGCCGCGGGCCGCGCTTCCAGCTCGCGGGCCACGGGGACCGGCCGTTCCTGAAGATGAACTCGAACAGCTACCTGGGCCTCACCCACCGCCGCGAGCTGATGCGCGCCGAGGAGGAGGCGGTCGAGGCTTTCGGCACCGGTCCGGGGGCGGTGCGCTTCATCAGCGGCACCTACGAGCCGCACGTGCGCCTCGAGGAGCGGCTGGCGCGGTTCCACGGCCGCGAGGCGGGGATGATCTTCAGCTCCGCCTACGCCACGGTCGTCTCGCTGCTCGTGCCGCTGATCACCGCCGAGACCGTGGTGATCAGCGACGAGCTGAACCACAACTGCATCATCAACGCCATCCGCCTCTCCCGCCCGCTCGCCAAGGAGGTCTACAAGCATCTCGACCTCGGCGGCCTCGAGCGCCAGCTCGCCGCGGCCGCCGGCCAGGCGAAGCGCGCCGTCGTGGTGACCGACGGCATCTTCAGCATGCGCGGCGACCACGCGCCGCTGCCGGAGATCTTCGCCGTGGCGCGGCGGTTCGACGCGGCGTTCCCCGAGAACGTGCTGGTGGTGGTGGACGATTCGCACGGCGTCGGGTCTTTCGGCCGCACCGGCCGCGGCACCGAGGAGCAGACCGGCTCCGGACCCGCGGACCTGCTGGTGGCGACGCTCGGCAAGGCGCTGGGGGTGAACGGCGGCTACGTGGTCGGCAGCCGCACCATCCTCCACTACCTGCGCGAGACCTCGCCGATGTACATCTACTCGAACCCGATCACGGTCGGCGAGGCGGCGGCCGCCCTGGCGGCGCTGGACATCCTCGACAGCCCCGAGGGCCTGCGCCTGCTCGAGCACCTGCGCGCGATGACCGCGCGCTTCCAGCAGGGCCTCGTCCGCCTCGGCTACGAGACCATCCCCGGCGAGCACCCGGTGGTGCCGCTGATGGTGCGCGACACCGCCAGGACCAGGGCGCTGGTCGAGCACCTCAAGGCCCACGGCATCCTCGCGACCGGCCTCGCCTACCCGGTCGTGCCGCGCGGCGACGAGGAGATCCGCTTCCAGGTCAACGCCTCGCACACCCCGGCCGACGTCGACGAGGTGCTGGCGGCGCTGGCGGGCTTTACTGCGCCGAGTAGCTCAGAACCCCGTTGATGCCGGTGGCCAGGTAGAGCGTGCCGGAATGGAGGGGATCGGCGACCAGCTGGTTGTAGAGCTCGTCGTTGAAGGGGGGGCCGTCGAGCGGCGGCAGCCCGGCGAGCAGCGGTTGCCAGGTGGCCCCCGCGTCGGGGCTGCGATAGGCGCCGAGCACGCTGGCCGCGGCGTAGATCGTCTCCGGGCTCAGGGGATCGAGGGCGAGCAGCAGCGGCACTCCCGCCGCCGGCAGGCCGCGGTCCGCCTCGGTCCAGTGTTGCCCGCCGTCGATGCTGCGCCAGACCTCGCCGCTGCCGGTGCCGGCGAAGAGCCGTTGCTCGTCGGTCGGATCGACCAGCAGGGTCAGGACCTGGTGGAGCGGGTCCGGCAGCGCGGCGTCGACCACGACCCAGGTGATGCCGCGGTCGATGGAGCGGTAGAGCGGCTGCGGGGCGTCGCCTGAGCCGGTCGGACCGAGCCCGTACAGCGTCGCCGGCGACGACGGGGCGGCGACGATCCGGAAGAGATCGACCCCCAGGCATGCCCAGGTGACGCCGCCGTCGAGGCTCTTGAACGAGCTGCATTCGAAGGTCCCGGAGGAGGAGCACGAGGTGGCGATCTCGCCGGTCGCGTAGAGCGTCGCCGGCGACGACGGGTCGACGACCAGCGAGGCGACACCGAAACAGGCGCCGCCCTGGGGCTGCAGCTGCGCCCAATGGGCGCCGGCGTCGGTGCTCTTCAGCAGGCCCGCCAGGGACCCCAGGTAGACGGTCCCGGTGGCGATCGGGTCGATGGCGAGCGTCACGGCGCCCAGGCTGGGAGGCACGCCGACACCCGCGCTGGGAGAACCGCGCCAGTGGCCGCCGCCGGTGCGGCTGACGAACAGCCCCTCGCCGTTGGCGTAGGAATAGAGCCGCGCCGAGTCCGTGGGATCGACGGCCAGCGCCGTCACCGCCGCGGCCCGCAGGTGGGCGTCGCTGACCTGCCAGGTGCTGCCGCCGTCGCCGCTGCGCAGGACGCCCCGGTTGGCGGCGCCGGCGTAGACGATGTCCGGCGAATCGCCGGCGGTCAGCGTCTGCACGGCGTCGGGCGGCGCGCCGATCGGCACCCAGGAGCTGCCGGCGTCGCCGCTGCGGTAGCCGCCGGCGTAGACGACGTGCGCGGGGCCCGCCGCGAGCGGATAGCCCCCCGGTCCCGCGACGTGCCAGCGATGGCCGCCGTCGCGGCTGCGGTAGGTCACGGCAGCGGTGAGCGGCCCAGGCACGGAGCCGGTGTTCAGGGCGAACTCGTACGCCAGGTAGAGCGGCCCTCCGGGAGCGGGGTCGGCGGCGACCTGCCAGGCGATCAGCCCGCCGGTCTGCGGCGGCGGCACGACCGGCGGCGGCACGCCGGCGGAGAGGTCGGACCAGGTGATGCCGTGGTTGCGGCTGGCGAACAGGCTGAACCCCTCGGCGCGGAAGATGAAAGCGAGCATCCGGCCGCGGCCCGGGTCGGCCGTGACCTGCATGGTGAAGCCGCCGCCCACCGAGAGGACGCTGTGCCAGCTGTGGCCGCCGTCGCCGGACCTCCAGACGTCGGACACGGTGCCGGCGTAGAGCGTCCCTGGACGGGTGGGATCGAGCGCCAGGCTGACCAGGTTGTCCTGGCCGTCGTCGGGGAACGAGAGGGGCGTGGCCGTCCAGCTGTCGCCGCCGTCGCCGCTGGCGAAGACGCCGGTGAAGGCAGCCGCATAGACCGCGGCAGGGTGCCGAGGATCGACGGCGAGAGCCACGATCCGGTCATCGAGCAGGCCGCGGCCGGCAGCCGCCCAGGTGATGCCGCCGTCGACGCTCTTGAACACGCCGCCGTGGCTGGCGCCGGCATAGACCACCCGCGGGTCCGACGGCGCCACCGCCACCGCCCCGACCGCCCCACCATCCGGCCCGAGGGAGCTCCACGCACCCACGGCCGCCGCGAGCGGCGCGCTCTGGAGGGCCGCCAGCAGCACTGCAAGGACCGCCGGCAGCCCGCATGCCGCGGACAGCACCGGCCGCCCTCTCGCGAAGGCGCCGGCTCTCTCTGGCGACTTCATGCATGCTCCATTCGTAGGCGTCAACGGTTTTCCTCGTCTGCCCAGCCAGGACGAAGCGCCCGCGCGCTTGGGGTGTGGGGCATGGAGCTCACTCAGATAAATTGTCTAGGCTACATCTAAAGAGTATACGCAGCGACCTCGCCCAGTGTCCACTCGCAGCATCCGAAGACCATGTAGGTGGTGTAGGTCGTGGTCTGCTCGAGGCTCCCAGAGGTAGGCACGAATCTCTTGAAGGGTCGATCCCGTCACCGGCATCGGGTCTGCTCCGAGAGAGATACAAGACAACGGCAGTGACGACTACAATCCCGGAAGCCGAGGATTATCGCTTCTCAGTGGATTTCTCGCCAATTCTTGCTTGGAGAGCTTACTCGTTTCATAGAGATGTTTGACCCTCACCTTTCTATGATCGGCGATCCTTCTCAATTCGTCATATGGATCCTCGTGATTCTTGACTTGGGCGCTAAGCTTCCAGACCTGCCCCATCGTGCGTACCGTCTTGGCACATATGGCAGGGAGATGGACAAGGAGTAAGCCGGCTGCTCGAATCGGATCGTGCCCTGCTCGCTCGATGAACACTACTGTTAGCTTCGTCTGGTGAAGCACGGCCATATCGCGAGGGGAAAACAGCATCTGAGTGTCCTCGCTTATCAACCCATCCCATTCCTTGAGATGATGAAGTGACAACAGTAACTCCCAATCATCCATCTCTCGAAGTCGCAGATCTATTCTCCGAAGGGGAATTAGCTCGGCTTCCCTTATGCCGAGCCTAAGAGACTCTAGAATAGTCTCGGGAAATTGCTCATCTAGTGCAAAGCGCTTGGGCTTGAGGATCACTTAATTTAGCAGCTCTGCTACGCCGCCTTTAGTTGCGCGTTGGCATGCAGTTGGCCTTCCAATTCCACGCTCTCTCTCAAAGCGTCGAAGCTGGCGAACGGATAGAGCTTCGCCAGGTCTTCTACGCTAAAGCCCCTCTCCTTGAGGACATAAATCGACTGCGTTGGGAGCCTGGTGCCGGCGATGTGAGGAGCACCTGAAATCTTCCTGGGGACAATTCGAATGGTTGGCCTGGGTCTACGGAGATCAGGTCCCTTCGTTCCCTCTAGACCTTCAAATGGTGCGAGGACATCGATAATCTGGCTCTCAATTAGCTGGCCATCAACACGCTGCGGCGGCAGGTTCCTCGCGTTTACTATGATATCTCCGCTTAGCGTCACTCCAACGACAGAGTTACTGCCATCGAAAATATCAAGGTCTAACGCCAATAACTGATCGCGCGCATGCATGATCTTGAGCATCGACGAGGCAGGAATCTCGTGATCAAACTTCTTCTTGGACTGACGGAGCCAATAGAGGATGCGGAGCGCGAGTAGGTCGGTAAATGACCAGAGACGCGGCGCAAGTGAGACCGAGGGAACCAACTGGCCATGACGAGCCCAGTAATGAACCGTGCTCCTTGGAACACCAGATAGAGCCGCTGCCCGTTCACCAGTGTAAGCGCCCACGATCTCTTGCACGACTATGCCCCTTCGGTGTCGTTGTCGCTTGGCTCGAGAAACCATCCAATGTCCCGCCCGTAGACCCGTGCAAGCAGCGCTAGCTCCGTCGGATCAATCCGCCGTTCTCCGTTCTCCACCTTCGAGACGAAGGATTGCGGCTTCCCCATCTTACGCCCTACTTCCGCCTGCTTCAAGGCCGCAGCCTCTCTCGCTCTACGGAGCCTAGCCAGCATTCGACGATATTCTGGTGTGCGGATAGAGGCCATTCTCGGTCAAATCCCACTTTGGGATATCCTAGATCAGGATACATCCCACTTCAGGATATCCCATTTTGGGATTTGCAGGCTCAGACCCTGCGTCAGAGCGCACTACCCGCGGCAGCTTCTTTGGATGGCTGAAAGCAGCGGTCCTCCCCGTCTTGTGAGGGCTCTTACTGAGGTTAGGCTGGCGGAAGCCGCCAGATCGGGTGTAGACACCACCCAACTCCTGAGGCGTCGCCGCCGCTCGACAAAGCCGTTATCATGCGGTGACTCGTTCCACGCACCCGCCGCAGTGGTCCTGTCGGTCTCGCCGCTGGAGCGTGCGCCAGGGGGAGATCCCGCGAGTAGGACGGTAGCGCCCCGCGCGGGGGCGGGCTGCGGAGAGAAGGAGGACAGGCAGTGGTGGCATTGCACACGGACGAGCTGCTGCGCGACTTCGAGTCCGAGGCCCAGGAGCGGCTCGAGCGGTTGGAAGAGCTGCTGCTCGCGGCGCCGGCGGCGGCGCCCGGCGGCGTGCGGGACCTGGTCGACGGCGTCCGGCGCGAGCTGCACACCTTGAAGGGCAACGCCGGGATGATGGGGCTGGGCGACCTGCAGGCCGCGGCCCATGCCATGGAGGACCTGGTCGGGGATCTCGAAGCGCGGCGTCCGCGGCTGCAGCGTCTGCTCGCGGCTCTCGACCGGTTGCGGGCTCTGCTGAAGGCGGTCGTGGCGGTTGGGGCGCCAGGCACGGCGGGCGCGGCGGGCACCGCAGGCGAAGCAGCCGCGGCGGGCGCAACTGACTCCCTGGAAGCGATGGGTGCGGCGGGCACGGCCGCCCCCGCCCCGCCGGCCGGGGGGGCAGCGACCGAGCCGGGCGGCGGCGTGCGCATCCCGTTCGCCACCCTCGATTCGCTGGTCGACCTGCTGGCCGAGATGGTGATCGCCCGCGGCCGGCTCGCCGTGGCGCTGGCGCAGACTCGCCCGCTGCGCCGCGGCGGCGAGGAGGGTCGGGATGCCTGGAGCGAGGCCGACGAGGCACACGAGCGCCTGGAAGGCGTGCTCGAAGATCTGAAGCAAGGAGTGCTGCGCTTGCGCATGGTGCCGCTGGGCTCGGTCTTCCGGCAGCTCGGACGCATCGTCCACGACACCGCCGCCCAGGAGGGCAAGAGAGTCCGCCTGCTGGTGGAGGGCGGCGACACGGCGATCGACAAGGCGCTGCTCGAGCTGGCCGGCGAGGCGCTGGGACACCTGGTGCGCAACGCGATCATCCACGGCATCGAGGAGCCCGCGGAGCGCCGCCGCGGCGGCAAGGACGAGAGCGGCACGCTGCGCCTCGCCGCGCACGCCACCGCCCGCGAGGTGCTCGTCGACGTCGAGGATGACGGGCGGGGAGTACAAGTCGATGCGTTGCGAGCCGCCGCGGCGGCCCGCGCCGGATCGCCGCCGCCGCCCCCCCCGAGGGGCGAGGCCGCGGTCGCCGGCGCGGTCACGGCCGGCCGAGATGCCGCGGACGCCGGCGTCGAGGACCACGCCGGCGCCGAGGACCACGCCGGCGGCCCAGGCGCGGGTGTGGCAGGCGCCGACGTCCTCGAGCTGTTGTTCCTTCCCGGCCTCTCGACGCGCGCGCACGCCGACCTTGGCGCCGGCCGCGGCATCGGCCTCGCGGCGGTCAAGCGGGCGGTCGAGCGCCGCGGCGGGCAGGTCGAGGTGGCCTCCGAGGCGGGGAGGGGCAGCCTCTTCCGCCTCCGGCTGCCGCTCAGCGCCTCGATCGCGCGCGCGCTGCTGGTGCGCAGCGACGGCAGCCGGTACGCCCTGCCGCTGCGAGCCGTCCTCGAGAGCCGCCGCCTGGACGCCGGCGATCTGCACGAGATCAACGGCGGCGGGGCGCTGCGCTGGCGCGGCCAGGTGATCCCGGCCCTCGACCTGGGCTGCACCTTCGGCACCGCTGCGGCCCGGCGCCGCGAGGGCCACGCCGTGATCGTCGAGGAGCGCGGCCGGACCCGCGCGCTGGTGGTCGACCAGGTCCTGGACATCCGCGAGGTGGTCGTCAAGACCCTCGACCGGCTGCTCGCGGAGCTGCCCGGCGTGGCCGGCTCGACCGTGCTCGGGGACGGCAGCGCGGTGCTCGTCCTCGACCCGGCAGCGCTGGTCGCCATGTCTCCCCTGCTCGACGAGGCCGCCGCCGCCAGCAGCCGGCCGAGGACCCTGCCGTGAGCCGCCGTCCGCCCCGGCGCGGCGCGCCTCCCGAGGGCAAGCCCCCGCCGCGGCTGCCCTCCTCCGGCTTGGCGCGCGAGATCCTGGCCGCCGTCGATGGGCAGTCGCCGGCCGGCTCGCCCGAGAGCCCGCCGCCGATGCCTGAGACCGCGCCGCCGCCGGCGCTCGGTCCGACCCGCATCTACTCGTTCGCCGACAGCCTCGAGCGCGGCCATTCGGCGGCGGCGGCGGCGGCAGCAGCGGCCGTGCCGCCCGAGCGGCCGGAGAGCTGGGTGACCTTCGAGCTGGCCGGAGAGCTCTACGCGCTGCCGGTCGCCCGCATCCAGGAGATCCGGCGCGCCCGCGGCATCACGCGCGTGCCGCACGCGCCGCCGCCGGTGCGCGGCATCGCCAACCTGCGCGGCAAGGTCCTCGTGGTCGTCGACCTGCGGCTGCGCCTGGGCCTGCCGCCGGCAGTGGCCGACGAGCGCAGCCGCATCCTGGTGGTGTCCTCGCGGCAGCGCTCGCTCGGGTTGCTGGTGGATGCCGCCCACCAGGTGCTCGGCCTGCTGCCGAGCCGCATCGAGCCGCCGCCGGCCGACCTCATGGACGAGCGCTCGGCCTACCTCGCCGGCGTCGTCCAGCTCGACGACAGCCTGGTGATCGCCCTCGACATCGATCAGCTGCTGCTGGTGCCCGACGAGGCCGCCACCCCATCCCATGCCGAGGCAGGAGGACCGCCGTGACCATCGAGGCACCCCGCACCCCCATCCGCCCGGCGCGCCGCCGCCTGCTCGCCGGCCTGGCCGCCCTGCTGGCGCTGGCTGCCGGAGCGCCCCGCCCGGCCGCCGCGGCGGACTTCGTCGTCGTGATCAACGCCGCGAACTCGCAGACGTCGCTGCCTGCCGCGGAGGTCTCGAACATGTTCCTGCAGAAGACCCACCAGTGGGGGTCCGGCGAACGGGTGCGGGCGGTCGATCTGCCGGAAGCATCGGCGGCGCGCGAGAGCTTCTCGAAGGCCATCCACGGGCGCTCCACGTCCGCGGTCAAGGCCTACTGGCAGAGGATGATCTTCTCCGGCATCGACACGCCGCCGCCCGAGAAGCCCACCCCCGCCGACGTCCTGGCGTACGTGAAGGCCAGCCCCGGCGCCATCGGCTACGTGCCGGCCGGCACGCCGCTGCCGGACGGGGTCAAGGCGCTGAAGGTGGCGCCATGACCGCGAGCTCCCGCGAGCGCGGCGGCCTGGCCGTCTTCCGCAACCTGCGCTTCGCCCAGCGCATCTGGCTGGGGCCTGGCCTGGCGGCGCTCGGCCTGGTGGTCATCCTGGTCGCCGCGCAGGTGCTGGGAGCGCGGACCGGCGCGGCGCTGACCGGGATCCAGCAAGGCTTCTCGCCGGCGCTCGAGACCGCGCGCGACCTGCAGGATGCGCTCGCCGGCATCCAGCGGGGGCTGCAGGACGCGGCGACCGCGCGCGATCCCGGGCTGCTCGCCGAGGCCGACCAGCAGCACGAGGCGTTCCTCGGCGCGCTCGCCAAGGCCGAGGGCAACCCCGCCATCCCGGCGTCCCAGCGGCAGTCGATCGCCAAGACCGTCAACGACTATTACCGGCTGGCGCGCGCCAACACCCAGAGCGCGATCGCCGGCGCCACCCCCGCGAACCTGCGCGCGCAGATCGATCAGTACAACGACATCCGCCGCACCCTGGAGAGCTTCACCGCCCAGAGCCGCCGCGACATGGAGGCGGCCTTCGCCGGCGCCCGCGGCAACCAGCGGCTCTCGATCACCATCATCAGCGTGCTCACGGTGGTCATCGTGCTGGTCATGGCGGTCCTGTCGCTGCTCATCATCCGCTCGCTCACCGGCCCGCTGACCGAGGTGGTGGACGCCGCGGGTCGCCTGGCGCGCGGCGACATGTCCGCCAGCATCGAGGTGCGCTCGCGGGACGAGATCGGCGAGCTCTCGCTCGCCATGCAGCAGATGCTCGCCTACCTGCGCGACATGGCGCGGGTGGCCGACGCCATCGCCGAGGGCGACCTGCGCGGGGAGATCGAGCCGCGCTCGGCGAGCGACGCCTTCGGCCATGCCTTCCGCACCATGATCGCCAACCTGCGGCAGATGCTCGGCGACGTCAAGAGCTCGGCGGCGCAGGTCGCCCTGACCGCCGAGGAGATCTCGGCCTCGGCGCTCGAGATCAAGCATGGCGCCGAGAGCCAGTCGGCCTCGACCGAGGAGACCTCGGCCACCATGGTGGAGATGGCCACCCAGCTCGACAGCGTCAACCGTTCCACCCAGGCGCTGGCCGCCAACGTCGAGGAGACCTCGACCTCGATGCAGCAGATGGGGGCCTCGATCGAGGAGGTGGCGAAGAGCTCGGAGCGCCTGCTCGCCTCGGTCCAGGAGACCGCCGCGACGATCGAGGAGATGACCAGCTCGATCGAGTCGATCGCCGCCAAGGTGAACGTCGTCGACGAGGTCTCGCGGCAGGCCACGGCGGCCGCGACCGAAGGCGGCGAGCGGCTCTCCGGGGTGATCCTCGGCATCGGCGCCTCGGGCAAGGACATCGGCAAGATCGTCCGCATCATCGACGACATCGCCGACCAGACCAACCTCCTGGCCTTGAACGCCGCCATCGAGGCGGCGCGCGCCGGCGACGCCGGCCGCGGCTTCGCGGTGGTGGCCGACGAGATCAAGCGGCTGGCCGAGCGCTCGCTCGCCTCGACGCGCGAGATCGGCAACTTCGTCGAGTCGATGCAGGGCGACACGCAGGAGGCGGTCGAGCTGTCGCAGCGCGTGCTACGCCAGATCGTCGATTCGGTCAGCCGCACGACCGAGCTGGTGCGCAACGTCCAGGCCGCCACCCAGGAGCAGAGCGGCGGCGCCGCCCGCATCCTGCGCACCGCCGGCGGCATGCAGGACGTCACCCAGCAGCTCGCCACCGCGGCGCGCGAGCAGGCGCAGGGTGCCCGCCAGATCATGACCACGGCCTCGGTGATGAACCGCATGACGCAGCAGGTCGCCGAGGCCACCTCCGAGCAGATGCGCGGCGGCGACCAGGTGGTCCAGGCCGTCGACCAGATCGCCCAGGTGGCGCAGCAGTACCTCTCCGCGACCGAGCAGCTGTCGGTCGCCACCCAGAGCCTGGCGCTCGAGGCGGAGCGGCTGAAGAGCCTCTCCGGCGTGTTCAAGCTGTGAGCGCGGTCCCCGCCGGCGCCGAGCTCTCCTGGGACGGCGCCATGCGCCTGCTCGAGGCGCTGCCGGCGATGCCGCTGGGCGACCGCGGCGCGCAGGTCGAGCTGCTGGTGCACAACGCCAGCCCGGGCATCCGCGAGCGGGTGCTGCACCTGGGGGCCAACCTGCTGCCGGAGGAGCGCATCGCCGAGCACCTGCGCAACGACCATGACGCGGTGCTGCGCAACGCCGGCCTCGAGATGCTCAAGCTGCGCGGCGCGCGCAGCTTCCAGCTGGCGGTGCGGCTGCTCGCCGACCCCGAGCCCGACGTGGTGCTGCAGGCGGTCCTGCTGCTCGATCATCTCCGCGACCCGCGCGCGCTCGAGCCGCTGCGCGCCGTGCTCGGCCACGGCGACCTCAACGTGGCGCAGGCGGCGATCCTCGCCATCGGCCGGCTCGGCGACGGACGCTCGATCCCCGACCTGTTGCCTTTCCTCGACGCCGACCCGTGGCTGCAGATGGCGGCGGTGCAGGCGCTGGGCGACCTGCGCTCGCGGCGCGCCGCGGCGGCCCTCGCGAGCATGCTCGGCGACCCGGTGATCGGCGCCATCGCGGCCGAGGCGCTGGCGCGGATCGGCGGCGCGACCGCCTGCCGCGCCCTCGCCGCGCACTGGCTCGGCCAGGCCGGCCCGCTCGACGACGCCGCCTTGCTCGGCCTGCTGGCGCACGTTCTCGAGGGGCTGCCGCGCTCCCGCGCCGCGCTCGCGGACCGGCCGGCGAGCGACCACCTGCTTGGGAGCCTCGGCGGGAGGCTCGCCGATCCCGCGCCGGAGATCCGCGCCGCGGCCGCGCGCTGCGTCCTGGCGCTCGGCCCCAGTGCCGGCGACGAGGCCGCGCTGGCGGCGCTGATCGCTCTCGGCGGCCCGCCGCCTTCGCTGCGCCGCCGCCCCGACCTGATCGGAGCGCTGCTGCGACGGCCCGGCACGGCCGGCGCCTGGGGCCTGCGGCTCGCGGCGCTCTTCCCGCGCCGCGTCGCCGCCGCCGACGTCCTCGGCGCTCTCGCCGTGGCGAGCGAGGCGGCGCGGACCCCGGAGACCCTCGGCGCCGCGGTGCGCTGCCTCGCCCGCGTGCCGCCCGCCCAGGCGCCGCCCGGCCTGGGGCCGGCGCTGCTCGGCCTCTATCTCGAGCTGCCTGCCGAGCTCAGGCCGGAGCTGACACCGGTGCTGCGGCGCTTCCGGACGGCGGTGCGCGACGCCCTGGCGGGCTGGCCCCAGGTCTCGGAGACCCAGGAGGCCCCGGAGACCCAGGAGGCCCCGGAGATTCAGGAGACCCCGGAGATCCCGGGAGCTGCGGAGGCCCCGGGAGTCCCGGCGGGCGCCGCGGCCACGGCGGTGGACCGCGTGGTGTTGCAGGCGCTGCTCGGCGCCCGGCCGCGCGAGGTGTCCTCCGAGCTGCTGCGGCTGCCGCTTCCCGGCCGCCTGTCCGCGATCGTCCAGCTTGCCGGCCGGCGGCCGGTGATGCGTTCCCTCCCCTGGAGCTCGTGGCTGCGCGACGCCCCCGAGGTGTATGCCGGCGCCGCCGCCGAGGCTGCCGCGGCGTCGCGGCTCCCCGAGCTGCTGCCGCTGCTGCGCGCCGTGCCGCCGCGCCTCGCCGTGGCGCCCCTGCTGCGGGCCTTCGCCGACCTCGCGGACCGCGACGCGGTCCCCTGGCTGCTGGAGGTGCTCGGGCGGCCAGGGTCACCCGGGGAGCCCGGCCGGCTGACGGAGGCAGGGGAGGCGGGGGAGGCGGGAGCACCGGCGGCGGCGGCGCTCCGACCCGAGCTGCGGCCGCTGGCCCTCGAGAGCCTGGGCCGCATCGGCGGCGCGGCGGCGCGGCGCGCCCTGGCCGCCGCGGCGCTCGACCGCACGCCGGAGTCGCGCTTCGCCTACCGGGCGCTCGCGGCCTGCGCCACCGCCGAGGACGCGCCGCTCTTCCGCGCCGCGATCACCCATCCGGACTGGTACGTGCGGCTGGCCTGCGCCGAGGTGCTCGGCCGCGTCGCCGGCGTCAGCGGCGTCGCTGGCGTCGCCGGCGGCGCTGGCGTCGCTGGGGCGCCTCCCGCTCCTGGCTCCGGCGTCTCCAGCACGCCCGGCGCGCCGGCCGCGGCTCCGCCGCCGGCCGCGGGTCGCGACGCTCCTGGTTCGCCGGAGGACCTGGCGTCGCTGGCGCGCCTCGCCGCCGACCCCGTGCCCGCGGTCGCCCACCGCGCCCTCTACTACCTCGAGGGCTGAGCCGCGGTGCTGCAGCCCGGCCCGCAGCTGACGGACGAGGAGTTCCTGCTGCTCGGCGAGCTGATCGCGGACCAGCTCGGCATCTCCTTCCCGGACCACAAGCGCGAGCTGCTCGCCACCCGCCTGCGCCCGCGGCTGCAGGCGCTGCGCCTGCGCCGCTACCACGACTACTACCTGCAGCTGGCGGGCGACGTCGACGGCGAGCGCGCGCGCCTGGCCGAGCTGGTCACCAACCACGAGACCTACTTCTTCCGCGAGCTCGAGCAGATCGACGCTCTCTTCGATCGCGCTCTCGCCGACCTCAAGGCGACGGCGGCGACCCCCGGGATGGTGCGCTTGCTCAGCGCCGGCTGCGCCAGCGGCGAGGAGGCCTACACCCTGGGCCTCTGCGCGCGGCGGCACTTCACCGCCCTCGCCGGCTCCACCCTGACCATCGACGCTTTCGACGTCGACGCCACGCGCGTGGCCATGGCCCGGCAGGCGGTGTACGGCCCCGGCGCCTTCCGCGCCACTCCCGGCGAGCTGCGGGCGCGCTATTTCACGCCGCGGGGCGCCGACCGCTGGGAGCTCAAGCCGGCCTACCGCACCGGCCTCCGCTTCTACTGGGGCAACATCGTCGCCCTCGACACCTTCGCGCCGGCGGTGCCCTATGACGCCGTCTTCTGTCGCAACGTGCTGATCTACTTCTCGGAGCCCGCTCTGCATCTCGCGGCGGACCACTTCGCGGCGGTGCTGCGGCCGGGAGGGCTGCTGCTGCTCGGCGCCTGCGAGTCGCTCATCGGTCTGTCCAGCCGCTTCGAGACGGTGCGCCTGGGCTCCTCGATCGCCTACCGCAGGGTCGGCCGGTGAGCCGCGCCCGCATCGCCGTCGCCGACGACTCGTCGTTCATCCGCCAGGCACTGGCCAGGCTCCTGGCCGGCGAGCCCACGCTCGAGATCGTCGGCCTCGCCGCGTCGGGCGAGGAGCTGCTGCAGCGCTTCGACGAATGGCAGCCCGACGCCGTCGTGCTCGACCTGTCGATGCCGGGGATCGGCGGCCTGCGGACGCTCGACGCCCTGCTGGCGCGCCGCCGGCTGCCGGTGCTCATCCTCTCGACCCACTCCCGCCGCGGCGCGCCGCAGACCATCGAGGCCCTTCACCGCGGCGCCACCGACTTCGTCGACAAGCAGCAGTACTCGCTGGTCGACTTCGAGGCGCTGCGCCAGGTGCTGGTCGAGAAGCTCCACCAGATCCTGGCGGCGGGCAGCGCGGGCGGCGCGGGCGGCGCGGGCGGCGCCGGCGCCGGTGCCGCCGCCGCCGGCGGCGAAGGTGACCTCGGCGCCGGCCCGCCCGCTCCGGGCCAGCCTGCCGCCGGCATCGAGCTGGTCGTCCTCGGCGCCTCCACCGGGGGCCCCCCCGCCATCGAGCGGATCCTGGGTGACCTGGGCGCGGCGCCGCCGGTGCCGGTCGCGATCGTGCAGCACATGCCGCCGGCGTTCACCCGCTCGTTCGCGGAGCGCCTCGACGCCCGCCTGCCGCTGCGGGTGCGGGAGGCCGCCCACCATGAGCGCCTGCTCCCGGGCGTGGTCTACATCGCCCCCGGCGGCCTTCACCTGGCGGTCGAGCGCGACCACGAAGCGCTGCGCGCCGCGCTCTCCGCCGAGCCCGAGCTGGCGCGGCACCGCCCCTCGGTCGACGTGCTCTTCACCTCCGCCGCGGCGGCGACTGGCGGGCGGCTGGTGGCCGCGCTGCTCACCGGCATGGGCTTCGACGGCGCCGCCGCCATGGCCGAGCTGGCGCGGGCCGGCGTCCACACCATCGCCCAGGACCGCGCCTCCTCCGTCATCTTCGGCATGCCGCGCGCCGCCATCGAGGCCGGGAGCGCCCGGGAGGTCCTGGCGCTGGAGCGCATCGGCCCCCGCCTGCTCGAGCTGCTCGCCGGCGCGGGGCCTGGCGGCTGAGGCGGCGGAATCTCTTCCGGACGCCGTTTGGGCGAGGCGCCGAAGTCCGCCCCCCCCGGCATACACCGCCTCGCCCAAACGGCGCCCGGAAGAGATTCCGTCGCCGCAGTCGCCGCCAGGCCCCAGCGGGCACCCGGGGCCGCGCGGGCTACAGGCGCGCGATCAGGTCGAGCAGCTCGCGTTGCTGGAAGGGCTTGCGGATGTAGCCCGCGGCGCCGGCGCGCAGGCCGAGGACGGTGTCCTCCTCCTTGCCCTCGGTGGAGACGATGACCACCGGGATGCTCGCCAGGGCGCCGTCGGCCTTGACCTGGCGGAGGAACTCCAGGCCGTTCATGCGCGGCATGTTGATGTCGAGGAGGACCAGGTCCGCGTCGGGGTGCTCCGCCAGGCGCGCGAGCGCCGCGACTCCGTCGAGCGCGTAGACCAGGGTGGACTTGGGCAGCAGCGCCCCGAACAGCTTGTGCATCAGCGTCGAATCGTCGATGACCAGCACCTTGCGCGGCTGCATCCTGGTTCTCCTCCGGGCCTGCTATAGTGTGCCGCAAAATTGGTCCGAACGGATGTCGGCAGGGATTTCAGCACACTCCGCCGGAGCGTGAGGAGTCAGAGATGCGCAGGCGCCACCGGTGGTTCGTCGTCGTCACGCGGCCCCTTCCGGCGGGCCTGGCGGGTCCTTCCGGCCTGTCCCGCCGCCCGGGCCTGCCCGGCCTGCTCGGCTTGCTCGGCCTGCTCGGCCTGCTCGCGATGGGCTGGCTGACGTGCCAGGCGCCACCTCTGTCGGCGGCGGCGGCACCTGTGGCAGCAGCGCCCGCGGCGGCGGCACCGGCGGCGCCGACGGCAGCAGCGGCGCCCGCGGCGAGCGCGACGCCGGCATCGCCACCGGCCGCCGCGCCCCAGGCGCCGTCAGCATCCCCCAGGAGCGGCAGCGCCGTGGCCGCGGTCAAGGCGCGCGGCAAGCTGATCATGCTCTGCTTCCCGCACCAGGAGAGCCCCTTCATCCGCGTCGACGTCGAGATCGGCATCGATCAGTACGACGGCATCGACTACGAGATCATGACCGGGTTCGCCAGGTCGCTGGGAGTGGCCCTCGAGGTGCATCCGGTCAAGCCGTCCTTCGCGACGCTGGTGCCGGCGCTGCTGGCGGGCGAGGGCGACGTCATCGCCAGCTCGTTCAGCATCACTCCCGAGCGGCGGCAGAAAGTCGACTTCTCGCGTCCCTACTTCGCGGTGCACACGGTCGTCCTGGTGCGGAAGGACAGCCATCTCGCATCGCCCGCCGACCTCGCCGGCAAGACCGCGGCGACGGTGGCGGGATCGAGCCTCGAGGAGCGGATCAAGGAGTTGCACCCGGGCCGCATCCATCACGTCGACTTCACGCGCTGGAACTACGACGCGCTGAGCGAGCAGCAGGCGGACTTCACCGTCCTGGACGACACCTCGACGCTGCGGCTGCTCCCGCTCTACCGCGACCTGAAGGTGGCGTTCCAGCTGCCGGGGGTCGACGACTACGCCTTCGCCGTGGCGCCCGGCAGCGACCTGCGCGAGGCCCTCGACCGCTTCCTCGACGATCTGCGCCGCAGCGGCCGGCTCGACAAGATCCTCCAGTTCTACCTGGGCCCCCCGGCCACCGGCGCTCCCGGCGCGCCCTGAGGGCCGCAGGCCTGCCCCCTGCGGCAGATCTCCTCCGGCCTCCCTTTGGGCGAGGGGTCTCACCTGCACCGGCGGTGGACTTCGATGCCTCGCCCAAAGGGAGTCCGGGGGAGACCTGCCGCGGAGGACAGGCCCGCGCAGAATCACACCATCAGGTCGCCGCCGTTGATGTCGATCGCCGCGCCGGTGATGTAGCCGGCCCTCTCGGAGGCGAGAAAACTGATCAATTCGGCCACCTCGGCGGCGGTGCCGAGGCGCGGGACGGGGAAGGACCGGGCGTGGACGGCCAGCTGCTCCGGTGTGGCGTGCTCGCGGGTCAGCTCGGTGTCGATCAGGCCCGGACAGACCGCGTTGACGGTGATGCCGTGCGCGCCCAGCTCCTTCGCGGCGGCGCGGGTGAGGCCGAGGAGGCCGGCCTTGGAGGCGGTGTAGTGGGCGCCGCCCAGGGTGCTCACGCTCTTGCCGGCGGTCGACGAGAGGTTGACGACGCGGCCGTAGCGGTTCGCCTTCATCGCCGGCAGCGCCGCCTGGATGCAGAGGAAGGCCGCGGTCAGGTTGACGTCGACGGCGCGCCGCCATTCCTCCTCGCCGATCTGCTCGAAGCGGGTCGAGAACGCCGCGGCGGCGTTGTTCACCAGCACGTCCAGGCGGCCGAAGCGGTCGAGCGCCTGCGCCACGAGCGCGCGCACCGTCGCCGAGCTGGCGACGTCGCCGGGCAGCACCAGGACGCGCTCGCCGCCGCCGCCCAGCCGTGCCGCCACGGCCGCCGCCTGCTCGGGGCGGCGCACGTTGATCACCACCCGCGCGCCGCCCGCCAGGAAGCGTTCGGCGGCCGCCAGCCCGAGGCCCCTGGCGGCACCGGTGATCAGCGCGACGCGTCCGGAGAACTCATCCGCGATCATGCGGCGACGGAGTATACAAGAGCAGCGGCACTGCCCCGCCGCTGAAAGCTTCTATCGATTGGCAACTTTTTCATCGGCGTCGTACCGCGCGCGGCTGGCGGGGACGGCGGGCGGCCGGGGAAGCTTCGCCTGCCGCCCGCGGGCTCGCGCCGATGCGGACATCTTGTAGAGGAGGGGTGCCGCGCGGAGCTAGGCGCCGACCGCGCCGAGCCAGTTGTCGTCGCTGCCGTGGCGCGTGCTCAGGTGCCGATGGCGCGCGAGGTCGAACTCGTCCGCGCCGACCGGGATGTTCGAGCCCTGATATTCGAAGCGCTCGCGCAGCTGGCGACGCGACGCCGTGTCGAGGAACTTCTCCCCCCAGTCGAGGGATTGGCGCTCTTCCATCTCGATGTGCGGAAGGAGGGCCGAAAACAGCATGGTACGGTTGATTTTTTTCTTCACGGACCTTTCTCCCTTTCGATCGGCTGACCGCCGTTCACTGCCACTGCCCACGCGTCATCGTTGAAGCAAGCCCCATGCCACAGCAGCATCGCCCGGGCGTCCGCGCCGGCCACCATCCTCCCGTCCAGGCCCGCCGCCGTCCTCCCGTCCAGACCGGCCGCCGTCCTCCGCAGAGGGCGCACGTGGATGGTGTCCTGGATGCTAGATTGCCCTTGCCTCCTTCCCTCCGTTTGGGCGAGGGGTCCAAGCCGAGAGGACAGCGGCGTAGGACTGCGACCCCTCGCCCAAACGGAGGGCGGGAGGTAAGGGCAATCCAGCCGGGACATTACCCGAACGTCCCCCGCACGCAGCCGACCTTTACTCGGCCCCGCCGATCGCGCTAGATTCCCCGCCACCGTCGAGCCGGAGTGGCAGCGCCACGATGGCCGCCAGCCCGCAACCTCAACCAACTCGGCACATCTTCGGCACCTCCATCGAGCGATCGATCATGGGACGCATCTTCGAGACCCGCAAACACACGATGTTCGCCCGGTGGGACCGGATGGCGAAGCAGTTCGCCCGCATCGGCAAGGACATCACCATCGCCGTCAGGGCGGGCGGTCCCGAGCCCGCCGCCAACCCGCTCTTGCGGCGGGTCATCCAGAACGCCCGCGCGGTCAACATGCCGAAGGACAAGGTCGAATCGGCGATCCGGCGCGCGGCGGGCAAGGACGCGCAGGACTACCAGGAGATCCTCTACGAGGGCTACGCGCCGCACGGCGTCGCCGTGCTGGTCGAGACCGCGACCGACAATCCCACCCGCACGGTCTCCAACCTGCGGACCCATTTCAACAAGGGCGGCGGCAACCTGGCGAACAGCGGCAGCGTCGGCTTCCTGTTCAAGCGCATGGGCGTCTTCCGGCTGGCCCCGGCGGACCTCGACCAGGACGAGCTGGAGCTGGCGCTGATCGATCACGGCCTCGAGGAGATGGGCGAGAGCGCCGGCGAGAAGGGCGAGCCGCAGCTCGTGCTGCGCTGCGCTTTCGGCGACTTCGGGCAGCTGCAGAAAGCGCTCGAGGACCGCGGCATCACGCCCCTCTTCGCCGAGTCCGAGTACCTCCCGCTGACGCCGGTCGAGCTCCCCGAGCCACAGGCCGCGGAGGCGCTCGCCCTGCTCGACCGCCTCGAGCAGGACGACGACGTGCAGAAGGTCTTCCACAACCTCGGTTGAGGAGAGGCAGGTTCGCCGCCGCGGGCTGGCCCCCTCGGGCGGATCTCTCCCTCTGAGCCCGTATGGGCGAGGGGTCGCAGTCCTCTGCGGCTCCCTCATACAATTGGACCCCTCGCCCATACGGGCTCAGAGGGAGAGATCCGCCCGAGGGGACCAGCCCGCGGCACCCCACGGCATTAGAGACAGGAATCTGGGGAAGGTCGTCGACGTGATTACGACGACGGTGCTGGTGGTGAATAGATCGGCCGGATGTCGACCGGGACGCTGCCGAGGCGCGCCACGGCGGCGACGAGGCTCGGGGTGGCCTTGCCGTAGGTCTCGAGGAACTTCCGCGTTCCCGCGTAGTCGCCTTTGGCCTGCAAGGTGAGCATCTCGGCCAGCAGGTCGCGGATCGCCCCGGGGAACTTCTCGGGCACGGCGTGGAAGCGGTTGGCGGCGTCCACCGCCAGCGCGCCCTTGGCCATCAGGTAGTTGAACTGCGAGACGACCCCCTGGCCGTGGGCCTCGGTGAGCCCGAAGCGCGCGGCGCGGAAGAGACCGGCGACGTACGTCGGCTCGAGCGTGCGGCGCAGGTCGGCCGGCATCTCGCCGCGCTCGACCAGCGCCAGGATGTCGTAGACCCCCATGACGTCGGCCTTGGCCTCCTCGAGGGTCGAGTAGAGCTCCTTGAGCTCCAGGCGCACCTCGGTCTTGCGGCCGTCGACGGTGATCGAGCCGGGGCCGAGACCGTGGCCGAGCTCGTGATGGAGGACGTGGTCGAAGTAGGCCTCGAAGGCGACGTCGGGGAGCTGGGCGGGGTCGAGCACCTGGCGCGCGATCGGCAGCAGGATCTGGTCGTACTTGGCGCGCATGACGTTGCGCAGCAGGACCTTCTTCGAGCCCTTGGCTTCCCGCACCCGCTCGTCGTTCGGCAGGTTGAAGGCGAGAGTCTGGACCGCCGCCTGCGCCTCGCCGGCGCCGTAGACCAGGTCGACCACGCGGATGGGGCTCGCGGTCCCGCGGCCCAGGTTCTTCCAGGCGTCGGGGATGGGCAGGTTGCGTTCCAGCCAGGGCAGGCGCTCCTTGTACCGCGCCAGCGCCGCGGACTCCGCGGGCAGCGCCACCGTCACGTAGGCTTCGAACGCCGCCTTGTAGCCAAGCAGCGTGTCCTCGTAGGTCTCGTAAGGCCCGATGGTGATCTCGATCGGCGAGTCGAGGTCCATCCAATCCATGTCGCTGGCGTAATAGTCGTCGCTCGCGAACGCCGCCGCCCGCGACGCGAGGAAGCGCTTGAGCGACGCGTTGCCGGTCATCGCCGCCGCCTGCCGCAGGTGGTCCGCGGCCGGCCCCAGCCAGGCTTCGTACTCGCGCGAGTAGGGGACCGCGATCAGCTCGGCGCCGCCCCCTTGGCCCACGGGGCCGTGGGAGCCCCCGCGGCCCCGGCGGATGACAGTGGTCGTCGAGGTGAAGCTCGCGCGGTCGCCGGGGTGCTTCGCCAGCCAGCCTTCGAAAGCCTCGCGGGTCAGGTCCTCGGGATAGAAGCCCGCCCCGGCCGGCCGCGGGTGAGCGCCGACGAAGGGCTGCCATTCGGCCAGGCGATCCCAGGGACCGAAGTTGATGTCGAAGTAGGCGAGCGTGGCCGCGGCGTGCGGCCCGCGGTAGGCGGCGAGCCGGTCCCGCAGCTCCGGGTTGCCGGTCCAGGACTGCCGCAGGAAGATCTGATCCAGCGGCCGCGCCGCCTCGACCAGCTCGGCCAGCGCGCGCCGCTCCTGCTCGCCGAGCGCCGAGAGGTCGGCCGACAGCGGCGTGGGCATGAACTGCGCCACCCGCCGCTCGATGTCAGCCACCGGCCGCACCTCCGCCGCTCCCGCCGCGGTCGGCGGCTGGCGCCCCGCCGCGGGTGCGTTGACCGCGGCGCCCGCCACGGCGCCCTTCGCCGGCGGCGCCGAGGTCGCCGGCGCCGCGAGCGCCGCCAGCGCCACCATTCCAACGAGAGCCGTTGAAGCCAGCAAGATCAACACGCCCGTGCGCATCGGCGCTCCTTTCTCTCCTCGAAAACACGGGCGCCATCCTCGCACAAGCGCCGAGAGCCACCAAGCAGGGTAGTGGGTCCGTTTCCCTCCGCGTCCCTCAGGGCGAGGGGCCAAAGTCCTCCGCCCTTGCAGCCCCGGCCCCTCGCCCAAAGGGACGCGGAGGGAGACGGACCCACTACCCAAGCGGGAGTGACCGGATGGACCGGGGGGCGTGGGGGTGCGCCGGGGGTGCGGCTCTCCTCCGGCCGTGGGATACTGCTCGGGAGCTCACGATGAAACCACCGCGCGCATGTCTCATGCTGGTGGCCTGGTGCCTGCTGGCCGGCGGCGCTTCGCCGGGCGATCGCCAGGCGACCGATCCTCGGACCCTGGTCTCACCCGCCAACCCGGAGGCGGCGCCGGTGCCGATCGAGGACGTCTTCTTCAGCCGCAGGGTCTTCGGCCCGGCCTGGTCGCCGGACGGCAAGGAGGTGGCGTTCACGACCAACTTCACCGGGCGGTACAATCTCTGGAAGGTGCCGGCCGCGGGCGGCTGGCCCACGCAGCTCTCGCGATCCGAGAACGTGGAAGCGGCGGCCGCGTGGTCTCCCGACGGAAGCTGGATCGTCTTCCAACAGGACCAGGCCGGAGACGGGCTCTACAACCTGTTCGCCGTTCCCGGCTCGGGAGGCGCGACCGTCAACCTGAGCAACACCCGGGAGGTCTCCGAGAGCAATCCCCGGTGGTCCCCGGATGGCAGCCTGCTGTGCTTCGTCCGCAAGCCGAAGACCTCCTCGATCCGGGATCTGGCACTGCTCGATTGGCGAACGAGAGCCGCGCGGAGCCTCACGCGCGAGACGGACAAGAACCACTCCTGGAGCTTCGCGGCCTGGAGCCCGGATGGGAAAGCGCTCTACGCCAACCGCGCCAATGCCAGCTTCCTGGATTCCGACGTCTACCGCATCGATCTCGCGACCGGCGCTCTCGCGAACCTCACGCCTCATCAGGGTGAGCGGCGTTACGTCGCCTCGTCGGTCTCGCCGGACGGACTGACCCTGCTCATCACCGCGAACGCGAAGGGCGGCTATGAGAACGTCGCGCTGCTGGACGTCGCCAACCGGAAGCTGACGTGGGTGACCGATCTGCAATGGGAGGCGCAATCCGGCGGCTTCTCCCCGGACGGCAGGTCGTTCACCTACAGCGTGAACGAGGACGGGCGCGAGGACGTCTACCTGGCGGACCGCGCCACCGGCAAGGCGGCGAGGATCGATTTTCCGGCAGGCTGGACCACGCCGACGGGCCATCCGACTGCCTTCTCGCCCGCCGGCGACCGCCTGCTGCTCTCCCATCAGGATTCCCGGCGGCCCGCCGATCTCTGGATCTACGATTTGCGGACCCGGCAGGCCGGCCAGTTGACCTTCTCGTCGCTGGCCAGCTTGCAGCCGTCCCGGATCCCCGCCTCCCGGCTGGTCCACTACCAGAGCTTCGACGGCACCATGATCAGCGCCTTCCTCTGGATCCCCTTCAACTTGCAGCGCGACGGCACCAATCCCGGCGTCGTCCTGGCCCACGGCGGGCCCACCGGCCAGACGGTGGACATCTTCGACGAGACCGTCATCGCCCTGGCCTCGCGCGGCTATGCCGTCATCGCTCCCAACGTCCGCGGGTCGACGGGTTACGGGACCGCGTTCGAGAAGGCCAATTACAAGGACCTCGGCGGCGGCGACCTGCAAGACTACGTGTACGGCGCCAGGTTCCTGGCGGCGACCGGCTACGTGGACGCCGGGAAGATCGGCATCACCGGCGGTTCCTACGGCGGCTTCATGGCGATGATGGCGATCGGCAAGACGCCCGATGCGTGGGCGGCGGCGGTCGAGCTGTTCGGCATCACCGACTGGCTGACGGAGCAGCAGCACGAGGACCCGCAGGTGCAGCAATATGACCAGTCCAAGCTGGGCGATCCGGTCAAGGACCGCGAGGTGTACGAGAAGGCGTCACCCATCCTGTACTTCCGCTTCGCCCGCGCGCCGCTGCTGGTCCTCCAGGGCGCCAACGACATCATCGATCCGCAGGAAGAAGCCGAGCAGGCCGTGAAGGTCCTCGAGCGGGCGGGCAAGGTGGTGGACGCCCACTATTATCCCGACGAGGGCCACGGCTTCAACAAGCGCGAGAACGAGATCGACGCCCTGCGCAGGACCGTCGAGTGGTTCGACCGCTATCTCAAGAGCGCGCCCCGGGGAGGCGCCGGCGCGGCGCCTGGCGGCGGGCATGGCCGGGGCCGCCGCCGGCTCTAGCGCTCCCGCCGCTTCAGGAACGTTCCCCGCTGGAGCTCGTCGAAGGCCTGCCGCAGCTGCTCCTGCGTGTTCATCACGATCGGGCCGTACCAGGCCACGGGCTCCTCGAGCGGCTTGCCCGACACCAGCAGGAACCGGATCCCGTCCTCGCCGGCCTGCACCGTGACCTCGTCGCCGCGGTCGAACAGCACCAGCGAGCGGTTATCGGCGAGCGCGGGAGGCGGCTCGTCGGAGCACCACCCGACGCTCTCGGTCGGCACCGCCAGCGGGCCCGACGCGTTGCAGAACTTGCCCGAGCCGGCGAAGACGTAGGCGAACGCGTGGCGGGTCGTCTCGACCGGGAGGACCTTCCTGGTGCCCGGCGGGATGATCACGTCGAGGTACGTCGGGTCGGCCGCGATCCCCTCCACCGGACCGGTCATTCCCCAGAAGGTGCCGCAGACGACGCGGGCGCTGGTGCCGTCGTCGTCGGTGATCACCGGGATCTCCGGCGCCTTGACCTCCTGGTAGCGCGGCGCCGTCATCTTGAGCGACGACGGCAGGTTCGCCCACAGCTGGAACCCGTGCATCCTGCCGTCCGGATCGCCCTTCGGCATCTCCTGGTGGATGATGCCGCTCCCGGCGGTCATCCACTGGATGTCGCCGGCGCCGATCGCGCCGCGGTTGCCGATGCTGTCGCCGTGCTCGACGGTGCCCGCGAGGACATAGGTGATCGTCTCGATGCCGCGGTGGGGATGCCATGGGAAGCCGGCCAGGTAATCCGCCGGCCGCTCATTGCGGAAGTCGTCGAGCAGCAGGAACGGATCGAACTCGCCCGGGTCCCCGAACCCGAACGCGCGGCGCAGGTGCACACCCGCCCCCTCGAGAGTGGGCTTGGCCTTGATCAGCCGCTTCACCGGTCGGATGGACATGATGGCCTCCTGGCGAGGCGCCGCCGCTCACCGCGGCGGTGCCAGCCCGTGCTCTTCCTGGATCCGCTTCATCCAGCTCCTCACCCACCAGAGCGGATCATACGGCTCGTCGATCCCCGGAATGGGCTTGCCCAGTCCGGGCAGGTCCTCGAGCTCGCCCGCCTCGATCGCCTCGCGAATCCTGTTCTCGGCGATCCTGGCGATGGCCGAGCGGGAGAGCTGCGGTCTCATGAGGCCAGTGTATCAACGCCGGAGCGCCGGCGGGTGGTGCCGCGCGCTTGACAGATGAAGAACATGGCGACAGATTTCTGTCATGCAGACGACCTTGAGGCTGGATGACGAGCTCTATCGACAAGCCAAGGCGAAGGCTGCGACCCTCGGGATCAGCTTGACCCGGTTTCTGGAGGATGCGATCCGAGACCACCTCGAGACCACCGCGCCGCGGCGGCGCGACAGGCGACTCCGTCTGCCCGTATCCACGGCGGCGGGGGGCCTGGCACCAGGTTTCTCGACGCTCGACGAGGCGGTGACGGGCGCCAATCTCGCTCGGGACAGGCGCCAGGCGCGCTGAGCATGTTTCTCCTCGATGCCAACATCTTCATCGTTCCGTCCGGACGATCATGCCGCCCGGCGAAAGGGACATGAAAGCGCCCGTGAGCAGAGTCCTGCGTAGGATCTACACCGCCGTTCCGGTGCTGTTGATCCTCGTCGGAACCTGGCTCCTGGGCCTTCATCTCTACTCTGCGCAGCGGCTGGAGAGAGCTCGTTCCCGGTTCGCGCGGGAGATCGGGCGGCTGCCGGCTGTCGACACCTGTGGCTGGCCCGTGACCGATCCCCGCAACGGCGCGCACTGGTACCTCGCGGCAGCCGCGCGGGTGCCCGCTACCACACCGGGGTTTGCCAGCCTCATCCCGATCGTCCGGCACCCTCCGAGTACCTGGTCGGACGCCGAGGCCGAGCAAACACGCAGGGTCCTCGAAGCCGCCCGGCAACCACTCGCGCTGGCCTTCGAAGCCACTGCCCGGCCGATCTGCGAATTCCGCGCCCGGTCAGCCCGACCGGACGAGTTTCAGGAAGCAGCTCCCCTGGTGCGGCTTTCACGACTGCTGCTTGCCGACGTGGGTTTCGAGCTCCGGCAAGCACGCCCCCGAGGCGCACTCCGATCGATCGAGGCCCTGAGGCGACTCGCCCTGGGAATGGAGGCTCAGCCGACGTTCGCCTTCGAGCTCCTCGGCACTCGGATCGAGGCCAGGTATCTCCAATCTCTTCACTGGATCCTCGGGTCAGAAGGTGTCCCGGCGGAGGTGCTCCTCGGCCTTCGCGCGGGATTGCCGCCCGAGAGCGTCCGCCCTGCGCTGGTTCGCATCTTCGCCCGCGAGGCAGGGCAGACGAGGTCACGTTTCTGGGATCTCGAGCGCATCCGGCGGCTCTATGCCTTCTGTTGCGTCGATCGTGACTCGGCAGTGGTTGTCGATGGCTTCAGCGACCTCCTCTCGTGGACGCGCGTCCCCTATCCCCTGGCGGCAAAGGCCTGTGCAGCCGAGCAGAGGCGCAGAGGAAATACCGGGGAGATCGTGTGGTCGATGATGGTGGCCAACTACTTGGACGTCATCGGTAAGTACCAGGCGACGGCTGCCGCGCGCCAGCTCGCCGGATTCGCTCTCGATCTTCGCATCGACGCCGCGGCCCGAGGGCACTATCCTGAGCGCTTGCCGACGCCACGCGCCGACGAGATCGATCCGTTTACCGGCGCGCACGTCACCTACGCGCGCATCGATCACAGCCGTGCGCGGCTCTACAACTCGGCTGCAGCCGCGGCGTACCACGAGCTGGAGCCATGGGACAACGCGCCGATCTTGCCTTTCGACTGGACCCTGGCGAAGCCCTCCGGCGGCCCCCGCGGCGGTCCGCGGCCTTGACCCGCCGCTAGGGAATCGCGAGGTCCAACCGCGCTAGTGCGCGATCGATCAGGGCCTTGACGTCGTCGCGTTCGACGGTCTTCTTCGCCACTTCGTTCTCCAGCTCCTCGATGCGCGCGCGCTGCGCCTGCAGGCGAGTCTTGCTGCTCCGAATGCGCTGCTCCAGGCTGTGTACCTGCTGTTCGAGGCCCTGGCTCTCCTCTTCGCTTGCCGCATGAGCCCGCTTCTCGACCATGGCCGTGAAGTCGCTCAACTGCTGCTCGTTGACCCGGAGCATCTCCTCCAAGCCGTCACGGGCAGCCTTGGTCTGGCGCAGCTCGTTCTGGAGCGGGAGAAGCTCCTGGTTGCCCAGTTCGGCGCGCTTCAGCAGCAGGTCGAGTCGCTGCATCTCGACCTCGCCTCGCAGCAGCAGCTCCATGCGCTGGAGCGAGGAAGCGATCTCCGCCAGCCCGGGAACGGCCACGACGGGAGGCGGGGCGCTCGGCGCAGTGGCGCCCTGGGCACCTGCCGGACCGGCCTGAGAGATCAGCGCTACCGCCAGGACCAGGGTGATCACGCGCATGGAGCCAACCCCTTTCTTGCCATCCGAGACATTAGTCAAGGAGATGTCATCACAAAGGCGCCAGCCGCGATGGCACGCGACATCGCCGCGACGTCAGGTTCCGGGGGTCAGCTCCTCGATCAATCGTGCGGCGCTGACCCGGAGCGTAGGGAGGTCATTCTCGACCACTTCCCAAACAATTTCGTCGACCACGGCGGCGTAGCCGTGGATGAGGAGATTGCGAAACGCGATGATCGAGCCGCGCTCCGGGATCCGCTCTGCTGTCCCTAGGAGCACATGCGGCTCACGCTGCATAGAGCAGGCGGCGGTTGCGTTCTAGAGTGGCCTTGAGGTACGGGTTGCGCACCGCCTCGAGCATCAAGAGATCGACCGGCCGCCCGATTGCCTTCTCGATCGCTTCGCGCAGCCCGAAAAACGCACTTAGCCTTGGCAGGCACCCCGGTGCGAACTCCACGAGCAAGTCGATGTCCGACCGCGCCGGATCGAAGTCGACCTCGCGTGCTGCGGAGCCCACTACTTCGAGTCGCCTGACGCCATGGAGCTTGCAGAGCCGCTCAAGCTCCGGAAGCTTCTCGGCGAGCAGGGTCAGCATGATCCGTTCTCCCCCTCTTGCGCCCAGGCCGGCACGGCGTCGCGAGCTCGTCGACGCCCTGACCTCCGAGCCGGCGCTCGCCGGCTACCACCTCCTGCCCGCCGTGCGCGGCGACCTCCTGCCGAAGCTGGGCCGCCTTGCCGAAGCGCGGGCCGACTTCGAGCGCGCCGCGGCGCTCACCCGCAACGCCCGCGAGCGCGATCTCCTCCGCGCCCGTGCCGCTGCCTGCGCGCGCGGCTCGGCGCCCTTGACGCCGTCCGCCGCCGCGACGCCGGCCCGGGATGCGACGTAGAATAACGTAAGGAACGAGAAAGGGGAGCTGGCCATGGCCGCGGGGAACGTACACCTGCTGAAGGGAGTCCTGGGCGTCTTGCCGCTGCTTGCCGTGGCGAGCGCAGGTGTCCTCGAGTCCCAGCCGCTGCTGCCGTCCGGGCGCGAGATCCCCGTCAGTTTGAGCGGCGGCAGGTTCGAGGGCCCGAGGGTGGCGGTCCTTCCGAACGGCGGCTTTCTGGCGGCCTGGACGGTCGCCGATCGGCGCACACCGCACAGCCGTACACTCATCCGCGCACGCTTCTTCGCGCGCGACGGCACCGCGCGGTCAGGTGAGATCGACCTCCACGAGCCCGCCAACCCGGACCTCGGCACCCTTGCCGTCGCCGCCGACCTCGGATTCTGGATGACCTGGGATCAGGAGGACCTGGGCCGGCGGCTCAGCGCCGTGGCACGGCGCTACGACCGTCGCGGCAGACCGCTGACTCCGCCGTTCGTCGTCCACGCCCCCAGTCCTCTCGATCGTGCCGACGCCAGGCTGGCGGTCGCCCCCGACGGCGGCGTCGTCATCGCCTGGGCCGCGGAAGGACTCGACTTTTCCACCTCGGAGAGCTTCGACGACACCGTGGTCCGCTTCTTTGCGCCGGACGGCACCCCGCGCAGCCCCGAGCTCAACCTGGGGCACGGCGATCGGGGCGACAGCCACCCTGCCGGTATCGGCGTCGCGGCGGATGGCTCGGCATGGATCCTCCAAGAAATCTGGGCTGACGGCCGCGCGGACCTGAAGCTCCAGCACCTCGCCGCCGACGGCACGATCGGGCCGAGTCTCGCCGTCTGCCAGGGCTCGGTGGTCTGCACGCCCGCGGACTCGGGCGTCCCCTTCGTGGAACAGGGCGCGCTGGCGATGAGGCGCGACGGCAGCTTCGTGGCCCTCTGGGCGTACACCGAGAACGAGATCCCGCCTGCCCCTTTCCGCTCGGTGATCCAGGGCCGCCTCTTTGCCGGGGACGGCACCCCGCTCGGCGACGCCTTCCAGGTCAACGCGGACCGGGACGGCGAGGTAGACCCCGTCGTGGCTACCCTCCCGGACGGCCGCTTCATCGCCCTCTGGAAGCACCTGATCGATGATGAGATCTACGGCCGCTCCTTCGCCGCCGACGGGACGCCCGCCTCGGGCGACTTCCGCCTCAGGGACGGCGACCCGGGCGGGCTCGCGGCGGGAGACGGCGGCGCGGTGGCGATCTTCCTGAGCCCGCGAGGCACGATCGTCGCCCGCCGGTTCGTGGCGCCTTGATCTCAGACTACCGGGGCCTGTGCTCGCCAGCGCGGCCTGGGCTGGCACGGCTCCGGGAGCGGACGCTGCTGCCGTGGGACATCGTCTTTGGACCGCCGGATTGAGCACCCATCCGCGACCGATCTCCTGCGCCAGCTCCCGGGCCGACTCGCCCGATATGTCGCCGCCCACCTGCCGAGACCGGGCGATCTGCTCGCGAAGACCGACCACGTCCGCTCCTCTCCCTACGCGCTGGTACTGGGGCTAGCCGCTACACCCGTAGTAACGAAAATACTTCGCCGGGCGCCTGTATTTTCGACGGCCGCAGAGCAGCATCGCATTCTCCGCGGCCTCGTGTCCCCAACCAGCTCTTAGGAGAGATGACCATGACCATCCGCCGCTCGTTGTCCATCCTCTTGGCGCTCGCCGTCGTCGGCGCACTGGCGACCACCGCTCAGAAGCCTGCCCCGACCTCGGCAGCGAGGATCTCGCTCACGGAGCTCGAGAAGGCCGCGCAGGTCCCGTCGCTGGAGCAGCTCATTCTGCGGGCGGCTGCCGCCAAACTGCGGGAAGGGAAGCAGACGCAAGCTTCCTCGGTGGAGGTGCAGGTGACGATCCGGCCGTCTCTGAGGCCGCCGCCGCGAGGATGCGAGATCTGCGCCTCGGGCCCGAATCCGCCCTGCTTCCGTACTACTAGTTGCGACACGCTTTGACTCTTCGAGGGAGGCATACCGCAGTCGGCTTCACTCAGGCTGATCCGTCGGTACTTCGCGAGGAATGAGATTGCCCGCGGCGACGCGGCCGTCGCGGCGGCCGGGCACTGCCGCGCGCGCGCCGCAGCGCCGCCAGCCGCCTGATGCTGGCGATGCCGCAGGCGGGGCCGAGGGCTAGAACAGGGAAGGCCCAACGCCAGCCGATCTGGCTGGCGAGGGGCGGGACGAGTTGGATCGAGACGGTGGTGAGCAGGAAGCCCACCGCGGTCTGGACGGTGAGGGCGGTGCCCACGGCGTGCGGGGGGACGGACTCGGTGACGAGGGCGCTGAACTGGGCGCTGTCGGCGATGACGAAGAAGCCCCAGACCCAGGCCAGCAGGGTCACCAGGGCCAGGTTGACTCCGAAGAGGAGGCCGATGGTCAGGGCGCAGGTGCCGCTGGCGGCCAGGGCGATGGTGACCAGGCGCTCGCGCCCTGTGCGGTCGGCGACCAGCCCTCCCCAGATGCAACCGGCGCCGCCGACGGCGATGGTGCCGAAGGCGGCGAGGGAGACGGCGGCCGGGGAGTAACCGCCGCGGGCTGCCGCGCTGGCCGCCAGGAAGGCAGGGATCCAGGTCCAGAAGGAGTAGAGCTCGAACATGTGACCGAGGTAGCCGCCGGTGGCCAGGCGGAAGCGGCGGATGCGGACGACCTCGGCGGCGAGGCCCCAGGAGAAGGGCCGGGGTGGAAATGGGTAGGGACCGTCGCGGTAGCCGGCCAGGACCAGGAAGGCGGCGGCGAGGGCGCCGCAGGAGGCGGTGAGGACGACCCCGGTCACCCCCGCGCCGCGCCAGGCGTGCACCAGGTAGGGGGTCGCCTTGCCCACGGTGAGCGCACCGACCACGGTCCCGATCGCCAGGCCGCGGCGGGAGCGGAACCAGGTGGCGACCATCTTCATCGCCGGCGGGTAGACGCCGGCGAGGAGGAAGCCGGTCGCGAAGCGGCATCCCAGCGCCATGCCGTAGGAGGGCGCGAGGAGAAGCGCCCCGTTGGCCAGCGCTCCGAGCGCCGCCGCGACGGCGAACAGCAGCCGCGACGCCACGATGTCGGCAAGATTGAGGAGCGCGGCGCAGGCGGTGCCGGCGACGAAGCCGAGCTGGACCACGGTGGTGAGCCAGGCGGCCTGCGAGGCGCTCAGACCCCACCGCGCGGAGAGCTGGGGCGCGACGGCGCTGGCCGCGAACCACAGCGACATCCCGAGCAGCTCGGCGGCAGCCAGCAGGGCGAGCATGCGCCAGCGCGCCGGATGCGCGTCGGGCTCGCCCGCGCTTGGCGGCCCGAGGGGCCGCGGATCGACCGGGGCGGGCCGACGGGGCGGATCGGACGAATCGGACAGCTGCGAGGAGGCCGGCAGCGGCAGCCGCGCCAAGGGCGAAGAGGCCGCGGGCGGCGGGTCGGCAGGAGGAGCTTTGCGCACCGAGCCGGGACTCTATCGCAAGGGGAAACCGGCCCTGTCCCAACGCGCGCCCCTACGGACCGTTGCGACTCCACGATTCGGTCCTGGTGGACCATGGGGTCGTGTCGATCCACCACCGACCGTCCAGCCCTTCCGACCCTGCCTCGGGCAACGAAGGACGCCCGCGGGCCGCGAGCCGGCCCGCGTTACAGGCGGACCGAGGCGGCCTTGCGCTGCAGCTGCAGCACCTTGGCGTCGGGGTCGACCAGCAGGCGCTGGGGGTCGAAGGGACAGACGAGGCGCACCTGCTTCTCCTCGCCGGGGCCGAGCACCAGCGTGGCGCGGACGTCGCGATAACCGGGGGTCTCCTTGCCGTCGTCGCCGAAGCGCTCGCGCCGGCTCGCCGCCGCCACCTCGACCGGCATGCGCGCGGTGCCAGCGTTGGCGACGCGCGCGACGACCTCCCAGGTCTCTGCGCCGCCTGCGCCGCCTGCGCCGCCCGCTGCCGCGGCCGCCCCGGCGCCCATACCGGCGCCCGCGCCCGCTCCGTCCATTCGCCGCTTGTGCGCCTCGACGATGCGGTACTCCGGCATGACCACCTTGAAGAACCACTGGCCGGCGACGTCGTCGAACCCCGCGGGATCGGGCGCGTAGGGGCGCATCGCCGCCACGAAGTGCTGCAGCACCGGGTGGCCCGGGGCATCGTGGTACTGGGCGATGAAGTGGCGCGCGCCGGCGAAGTAGGCCTCCCGCCCCATCTGCTGCAGCAGCATCCAGAAGGCCCAGCCGCCCTTGTCGTAGATCACCGTGACGTCGGCCGGCCGCGCGCCGAAGGTCTCGGCCAGCGACTTCTCGTCGCCCGGCTGGCGCGTCTCGCCATAGAAGGCCTCGCTGCGGGTGGCGAAGTCGATCCGCGCCGCCGGCCCGCGCACCTGGTCGAGGAGCAGCATGGTCGAGAAGTTGGCGGCCCCCTCGGCGAGGATGATGCCGCCCGGCCCGTCGCCCGCCGCCAGGATGTGCCCCCACCACTGGTGGGCAGCCTCGTGCGCCGTGACCGCGAAGGCCAGGTCGGATGCGGGGGTCGTGAGCGCCAGGAACCCGACCGCCTCCGAGAAGAAGATGTTGGTGGCGTTGCCCTGGCCGTAGCCGGCGATGGCGGGGAACTCGTTGAGGCGCAGCTCGCGCCAGGGATAGGGACCGAACCACTCCGCGTACCAGCGCCGCGCGCCGTCCAGCGCCGCGAGGATGCTGTCGACGTTGTAGGGATGCCGCGGATCGTAATAGACGGCGGTCCCGTGCCCGCGCCGCACCGTCCAGCGGCCGGCGGCGACGTTGATCACCCGCAGCGGGTAGTCGCTCTCCCAGGTCCAGGTGCGCCGGCCGCCGCGCAGCGTCTCGCCGGTCAGCGCGCCGGTCGAGTTGACGGTGTACTCGGCCGGCGCCGTGATGCGCATCCGGCTGGTGAAGGCCGAGCGGTCCAGCTCGGCGTCGAGCTCGGCCTTCCAGAAGTCCGGCGGGAAGCGCCGCCGCTCGTAGCGGTTGTCGTCGTCGATGCCGATGTCCTGCCGGAAGCCGAGCACCGGCACGAAGTCGGGGTTGCGCCCGTTGACGATGACGCTCGAGGGCAGGATGAACTCGCTCGGCGTCGGCAGCCCGCCGCCGTTGCGGGAGATCCCGGGCAGCAGCACCGCCTGGTAGCTGAAGCCGAGCCGGTGCGGGGCGCCCGGGGCCATCTCCTGCCGGAACACGAACATGCCGGTGCGCGTCTCGCGCTCCTCCGGCTGGTAGGGCTTGCCGTCGAACGTCCAGGCGAGGTCCTGCCAGCCGATGCCGCCGGTCACCGGGAACCAGGGGATCGGCGCCGCCCGGCGGTTGACCAGGTCGTAGGAGCCGCGCACCCGGAACCAGCGCCGCGCCGGCTCGAGGTCGAGATCGAGATCCACGTGGGTGACGTACGGCAGCGGCGCGTCGATCCAGGTCGCCAGGTTCTGCCGCCAGTAGTCCCGGTGGCGCTGCTGCGCCGCGCCGCCCTGGAAGCCCTGCTGGACCGCGAACCACAGCGCCAGGCCGAAGATCAGCGGCGGGGCGGCGAGGCCCGCGAGCCGCAGCACCGGACGCTGAGGCGCAGGGTCCCTCCTCCCCGGAGTCCCTTTGGGCGAGGGGTCCCAAGGGAACCGACGTCGGACTTCGGATGCCTCGCCCCAAGGGACGCCGTGGGGGAGGGACCCTGCGCCCATCCGGCGTTCGCCGCCGCCCCCCCCGCCCGCCAGCTTGTCGCTCTCGCGCCGACGGAAGCTGCGCACGGCGAGGTATGCCAGCAGCGGCACCGCGCTCAGCACCTCCAGGCGGTTGAGCCAGAGCGCCTGCCGGTCGAGCTCGAAGGTCCCCATGTCGCTCCAGCGCACGGCGTCGATCAGCGGCCAGTTGCCCACCCAGTTCATGGCGCCGCGCAAGAAGGCGCCGAGGGTCGCGACCAGTGCCGCCAGGGCGATGCCGTAGGTGACATAGCGGCTGTCGGTCCAGGAGAGCAACGCGGTCACGAATGCCGTCCACAGCAGCAGCGTCGGCGGGAGCAGCAGGCCCCAGACCAGCACGAACGGCCAGAGCGTCACGTGCACCTTCCCCTGCGCGAGCATGGTCAGGGCGGCGACGAGGAAGCTCGCGGCGAGGCTGATCGCCACCAGCGCGCCGTTCGCCAGCGTCTTGCCGGCCAGCAGCGAGGGCGTCGACACCGGCGTCGCATAGACGATGGGGGCCAGGCGGGTGCCGCGATCGCGCTGGATCGACTCGACGGTGTAGAACATCAGCAGCAGGCAGAGCCACGGCGTGAGCACGAACAAGGCCAGCACCGCCGCCGTCCCCGGCGTCAGCAGCACGGACGAGCCGAACGGCCCCGGCGCCTGGTCGGCCTCGAAGTCGATCTTCAGCAGCAGCAGGAGGGCGGGCAGGAAGATGTAGAGCCCCGGCTGGCTGATGAGCTCGCCCAGCTCGAAGCGGGTCACCGCCAGGGCGCCGGCCAGGAAGCCGGGCGGGCGGCTCCGCATCGCCAGCGCGGCGATCTCGCGGCCGCCCTCCGGCGAGAACGGCCCCGCGCCCGGCCGTCCCGGCCGTCCCAACCGTCCCAACCGTCCCAACCTTCCCAACCGTCCAGCCAGGCCCTCGCGGACGCGCGTCGCGAGCCGCCGCCGGCCGGTACGCTCGGGGCGGTCGCGCCGGCCGCCACGAGGAAGGAAATGCCGCCGCGCGACGTCGACCAGCAGCAGGCCGCAGAGCACCATGGCGACCCGGCTGGCCACGAAAGCGGCGTCGTAGGGGATCGGCCGGGTGTTGTAGAACTCGATGCCGCGGTCGACCCGCAGCCAGGTCTCCTTGAGCCAGCGGAAGCCCGAGGGGTCGAGATAGCGCAGCAGCGCGCCCGCGACCGGGCCGAGGTCGGCGGGGAACCATCGCCAGACGAAGTTCTGCAGGAAGGGCAGCAGCACGACCGGCAGCAGGAACACCACGATCGGCTTGCCGGTGGCCTCGCCGATCAGGAAGGCGGCGCCGGCGACGAAGACCAGCCCGGGCAGCATCAGGAGCAGCATCGGCCGCAGGTAGGCCAGCGCGCTCCACGGGCCGTAGATGTCCGGGTTGGCGGCGTCCGGCAGCCCGTGCACGAAGACGACGAGGATGCCCAGGAAGATCGCCATCACCGCCAGGCAGGCCCCCAGGGCGGCGAGGAACTTCCCCCAGACGTACTCGCCGGCGGTGAGCGGCGTCGCCGCCAGGATCGCGTCCACCCGGCGCTCGCGGTCGCGGATCAGCGGCATGCCCGCCGCGACGGCGACGAAGAAGGCGACGAGCAGGAAGCCGAGCAGCGGCAGCACGAAGCCGATCTGGAACTCCGAGTTGGCCCACGCCCGCGGGCTCCCCAGCGAGGTATCGACCGAGCGGTAGATCCAGATCCCGCGCGACATCAGCCAGGCGTTGCCGCCCATCAGCGCCGCCCACAGCCAGAACAGCGGCCGGCGCGCAGCCTCCGCGAGATCGGCCGACGCGATCAGCCAGCAACGCCGCACGCTCATGCCACCCCTTACGCGCCGCGCGGCCGAGAAGTTACGGAGGCGGCGGCTGCTTGGGAGGCGGCGACTTCTTGGGGGCGTTGGCCGGCAGCGGTGGGACGTCCGGCTTCTTGCCGAGCTCGATGCGCTTCACCACCGGCGGCAGCGGGCCGCCCGCCGGCTCGTCGAAGTAGACGGCGATGACCGCCTTGCGGCGCAGCTCCTCGGTCCAGCGCTCGATCTCCTCGGTCAGCCGCTGCTGGCGCAGCACCTCGCGGATCTTGTCGCGCACCGCCTCGAGCGGCGGCACCGGCAGGTGCTGCTGCTGCAGCTGCGGGGTGAGGACGGTGCGGTAGTAATTCGAGATGTCGTCCAGCCCGACGAACACCTGCGGCCCCAGGCGCTCGTCGACGTACGCCAGCACCTCGAGCTGGCGGGCCATCAGCTGGCGCAGCGCCGCCTCGTCGAGGCCGACCTCCCGCAGCTTCTGGCGGAAGGTGGCGTCGTCCTTGAAGCGGCCGCGCACCTCGGCGACCTGGCGCTCGATCTGGTCCACCGGGACCTGCTCGAGGCCGAAGCGGTCGATCTCGTGGAAGCGCAGGCGCTGCGCGATGAGATCGTCGAGGACACGGCGCCGGAAGGTGCGCTGCGACTCGCCGGGCTTCGGCGCCAGCTGTCCGATGACGATGGCCCGGTCGAGGTCGGTGGCCAGGATCGGGTCCTCGTCGACCACCGAGATGACGCGGTCCCGGAGCACATTCGCGCCGCTGGTCGAGTGGCCGGCCGGCGGAGCGGGAGCGGGCGCCGCCGGTGAACCAGGCGACGCAGACGACGAAGACGACACAGAGGAGGCAGACGACGCAGACGACCAAGCCACGCACAGTACCAGCAGCGCCGCCGCGGCGGCGGTGACACCGGACGCGCTTCGGCGGTCGGAGCGGTCCGGGCGGTCGCCGCGGTCCGCGCGGTCGGGGCGGCTGCGCCGGTCGGCCATAGGGCGCCATGCTAGCATCCGTGGGTATCATGGAAATCCCTTCCCGCCTCACCGTGGGCCTCGCCCAGTGCGATTGCCTCCTGGGCGAGGTCGAGGCGAACGTCGAGCGCCATCTCGCATGGATCGAGCGCGCCCGGCAGCGGGAGGTCGACCTGCTGGTGTTCCCCGAGCTCTCGCTGACCGGCTACCGCCTGCTGCATCTCACCCCGCGCGTGGCGCTGGCCGCCGGCGCCGCCGCTTTCGAGCGGCTGGCCGCCGCGGCGGGTCCGATGGCGGTGCTGGTCGGCTTCGTCGAGGAAGACCGGCAGGGGGTGCTCTACAACAGCGCCGCGCTGCTGCGCCACGGCCATCCCGCCTTCTTCCACCGCAAGCTCTACCTGCCGACCTACGGGATCTTCCAGGAGCAGCGCTTCCTGGGCGCCGGCCGCCGCCTGGAGCTGGCGACGCTGCCCTGGGGGCGGTCCGGGGTGCTGATCTGCGAGGACCTGTGGCATCCCGAGCTGGCCCGGCGGCTGGCGCTCGGCGGCGCCAAGCTGCTGCTCGTGCCCTCGGCAGCACCGGGCCGCATCGGCGGCGGCGAGGTGCCCGAGAGCGCCGAGAGCTGGGAGCTGCTGACCCGCTCTGCCGCCCTGCTCAACACCTGCTGGGTGGTCTACTGCAACCGGGTGGGCTGGGAGGAGGGCTCGTTCTACACCGGCGGCAGCCACGTCGTCCGCCCCGGCGGCGAGCTGGCGGAGCGCGCCCCCTATCTCGAGGAGCACCTGCTGATCGCCGAGCTCGACCTGCGCGACGCCGACCGGCTGCGCTGGAAGCTGCCGCTGCTCGCCGACGACCGCAGCGACATCTCCGGGCCGGAGGCCGCCCGATGATCCGCCGCGAGCAGGTGGCCGGCCGCCTGGCCCTCAACGCGCCCCTGGCCGTCGCGGTGCTGACCGACTTCATCCGCGACGCGGTCGCCACCTCCGCCACGGAGGGGGTCGTGGTCGGGCTCTCCGGCGGCGTCGACTCGGCGCTCGCCGCCGCCCTCGCCGCCCGCGCGCTCGGACCGTCGCGCGTCCACGCTTTCGTGCTCCCCTACCGCATCTCCAACCCGGAATCCGCGCGCGACGCCTGCCTGGTCGCCAAGCAGCTCGGCGTCGATCACCGGCTGATCGACATCTCGCCGATGGTCGATCCCTACTTCGCGCTGGAGATCCCGGGGGAGGGCGATGAGGACCGGCGGCGCCGCGGCAACAAGCTGGCGCGCGAGCGCATGGCCATCCTCTTCGACCAGGCCAAGAGGCTCGGCTGCCTGGTGCTCGGCACGTCCAACAAGACCGAGATCCTGCTCGGCTACTCCACGGTCTTCGGCGACAATGCCAGCTCGCTGAACCCGCTCGGCGATCTCTACAAGCAACAGGTCTGGCGGCTCGCCCAGCACCTCGCGCTGCCGCGGCAGGTGGTGGCGAAGCAGCCCTCGGCCGACCTCTGGCCGGGGCAGACCGACGAGGAGGAGCTCGGCCTCACCTACGAGGTGGCCGACGAGGTGCTCTACCTGCTGTTCGACCTCGGCCTGCGGCCGGCCGAGGTCGTGGAGCGCGGCTACGAGGAGACGGCGGTGCGGCGCATCGTCCGGCTCGAGCAGGCGAACCGCTACAAGCGCCGCCTGATGCTGATCGCCCGCCTCTCGGGAAGCGCCATCAACCTCGACCAGGAGATCCCGCGGGACTGATGCTCGCCGGGGCGGCGCGCCGGGTAGCGGCTCCGTATCCTCCCCTGCGTCGCTTTGGGCGAGGGCGGCAGGTGCCGGGGGAGAAGGACTTCGGCGCCTCGCCCAAAGGGACGCAGCGAGGATACAGAGCCGCCAGCGCGCGCCGGGGAGGGGCCTGTCTCATGATGCGGTGGGCGGGACTGGCGCTCGTTCTCTCCGTCGCGGCCGTCGCGGCGGGCTGTGCCACCGGCTGGGGATCGCGCGCGCCGTGGGAGGGGCCGCTCTCGCCGCAGACGCAAGCCGTCGAGAAGGCGGTCGATCGGGCCTACCGGCACGTCCGCACCGCCACCGTCGCCGTGGCCTACCTGGACGTCGCGAGCGGCGGCAAGGTGCTGCGCAACGAGACGCGGCCCTTCCACGCCGCCAGCACCATGAAGGTGCCGTTGATGATCGCCGCCTGGGCCGCGGTCGACCAGGGCACCCTGGCGATCGACCAGCCCATCGCGGTGAAGAACGACTTCCGCAGCATCGTCGACGGCTCCCATTACCACCTCGCGAAGGAGGACGACGGCGATCCCGAGCTCTACGCCGCGGTGGGCGGCACGCGGCCGCTCTCGGACCTCATCCGGCACATGATCGTGCGCAGCTCGAACCTGGCCACCAACCTGCTGATCGAACAGCTCAGCGCCTCGCGGGTGATGGACGTGATGCGCCAGCTGGGCGCCTACAACCTGCAGGTCCTGCGCGGCGTCGAGGACGAGAAGGCCTTCCAGGCGGGCTTGAACAACGAGGTCAGCGCCGCCGACCTGATGCTGCTCCTGGCGTCCCTCGCGCGGGCCGCCGCCGAGCCCGGAGACGCCGCGGCCGCCGCGCCACCCGATCCCGGGGCGGACGAGCCGCTGGCCAGGCCTTCGATCTCGCACCACGCCGCCGCCGCGATGCTCGAGGTGCTCGAAGCGCAGGAGTTCAACGAGAAGATCCCGGCCGGCCTGCCCCCGGGGACGCCGGTCGCCCACAAGACCGGCGACATCACCCGCATCCACCACGACGCCGGCATCGTCCTGCCTCCCGGCGAGTCGCCCTACGTGCTGGTCGTGCTGACTTCCGGTTTCGACAAGGAGGAGGAGGCGAACCGCTTCATCGCCGAGCTGTCGCGCGGCATCTGGGAGGCCCGGCACGCGCCGCCGCCTGCGCCGAAGGGCGGGAAGCGCGGGAAGCGCGGGTGAGGCGCGGGAAGCGCGGGTGAGGCGCGGGAAGCGCGGGTAGCGCTGAGCGTGGAGGAACCGCGAGGCCTGGCCTGGTTTCTCGACTAGCGCCGGTTGAATTTGCGCATCAGGTCTTCGATCGTGGCAGGAGGCTTGGCAGGGGGACGCGCCGCGGCGGCGGCGGGCCGCGACTCCTTGGCGCTGGGACGCGAGTCTCTGGCGCCGGGACGCGATCCCTTGGTGCCGGCTTGCTGAGTAACAGCCTGCTGAGCGCCGGCCCGCTGAGCACGAGCCCGCTCGGCGCCGCGCGGTGACCCACCCGCCCGCGGCCTGGCCGCGGGAGTGGACGGTGGTGGTCCAGCCGCGGTTGCGGATGCGGCGGCCCGGGGCTCGCGGGCGGCGCGTTCCCCTTCGCCCCCCCGGCCCGCGCCTCGCTCGCGGCCTTCCCGGCCGCTCCTATCGCTCCGCCTCCCCTCTTGCCGTACCGGCACCGGCTCCGCCGTCTCCAGCGCCTTGAGCGACAACGAGACCCGCTCGCGCTGGGCGTCGACCTCGAGCACTTTGACGCTGACGACCTGCCCGACCTGGACCGCCTGGCGCGGATCGCCGATCCAGCGGTGCGAGAGCTCCGAGACGTGCACCAGGCCGTCGCGGTGGACGCCGATGTCGACGAAGGCGCCGAAGTTGGTGACGTTCGACACCCGCCCCTCGAGCACCATGCCGGGGGCCAGGTCCTTGACGCTGGTCACGTCCGCTCGCCACTTCGGCGTGCGGAAGTCCGGGCGCGGATCGCGGCCGGGGCGCTCGAGCTCGGCGCGGATGTCGGCGAGGGTGAAGCTGCCGAGCCCCTGGGCGGCGTCGGCGAAGCGCGCGAAGTCCAGGCGCGACACCAGCGCGGGGTTGCCCACCAGCTCGGCGACCGGCACCCCCAGCTCGCCTGCCATGCGCTGCACGACCGCGTAGCGCTCGGGATGGACCCCGGTGGCGTCGAGCGGGTGGTCGCCGCCGCGCACGCGCAGGAAGCCGGCGGCCAGCTCGAAGGTCTTCGGGCCGAAGCCGGGCAGCCCGAGTAGCGCCTGCCGGGAGCGGTACGGGCCCTGGCGCTCGCGGTGCTCGACGACGGCGCGCGCCAGCCGCTCCGAGAGGCCCGAGATCCGCCGCAGCAGCGGCGCCGAGGCGGAGTTGAGCTCGACGCCGACGCGGTTGACCGCGCCCTCCACGGCGGTGTCGAGCTGGCGGTCGAGCGCCTTCTGGTCGACGTCGTGCTGGTACTGGCCGACTCCCAGCGACCGCGGCTCGATCTTGACCAGCTCCGCCAGCGGGTCCTGCAGGCGCCGGGCGATGGAGACGGCGCCGCGCAGCGCGACGTCGAGGTCCGGCAGCTCCTCGCGGGCGGTCGCCGAGGCGGAGTAGACCGACGCGCCGGTCTCCGGCACCACCGCGATCACGACCTGGGCGACCGCCTCCTCCCCGGCGTCGGTCAGCACCCGCCGCGCGAAGACCTCGGTCTCGCGGCCCGCCGTGCCGTTGCCGATGGCGATGGCCCGCACGCCGTGGCGGGCCGCCAGCGCCAGCACGGTGGCGGCCGCCGCCGCCTCTCGCTCGGGGTGCAGGATGGGATAGATGACCTCGGTCGCCACCACCCGGCCGGTGCCGTCGACCACCGCCAGCTTGCAGCCGGTGCGCAGGCCCGGGTCCAGGCCCATGACCGGCAGCTGGCCGAAAGGCGCCTGCAGCAGCAGCGCCTCGAGGTTGGCGCGGAACACCGCGATGGCCTCGGCCTCGGCGCGCTCGCGCAGCTCGCCGCGCACCTCGTTGGCGATCGACGGGCGCAGCAGGCGCTTGTAGCCGTCGATGGTGGCGGCCGCCACCTCGCGGCCGCAGGGCGTGAGCATCGGCACCTGCCAGGTCGCGGCGAGCGCGGCGACCTCGCGCACGTCGTCGATGCGCAGCTCGCTGACCAGGAAGCCGTCGCGCTCGCCGCGCAGGATGGCCAGCAGGCGGTGCGACGGCACCCCGCGGGCCGGCTCCTCGTGCGCGAAGTAGTCGCGATACACCGCCGCGTCGGGCGCCGTCTCCTTGCCCGCCGCCACCCGCACCGCGAGGACGCCGGAGCCGGCCATGGCGCGCCGCAGCCCGGCGCGCGCCGGCGCGCTCTCGGCCAGCCGCTCGGCCAGGACGTCGCGCGCCCCGGCGAGCGCCGCAGCCTCGTCCTCGACTCCCTTGTCGGCCGCCACGAACGGCCGCGCCAGCGCCCCGGGCAGGCCGCTGCCGGCGGCGCCGGCCAGCAGCGCGTCGGCGAGCGGCTCGAGCCCACGCTCGCGCGCGATCTGGGCCCGCGTCCGCCGCTTCGGCCGGTACGGCAGGTAGAGGTCCTCGAGCTCCTGCTTCGAGTGCGTGCCGCGGACCGCCGCCTCGAGCTCGGGAGTCAGCTTGCCCTGCTCCAGCAGGCTCGCGAGGATCACGTCGCGGCGCGCGGCGAGATCCAGGAAGTAGTCCCGCCGCCTGGCCAGGATCTCGAGCTGGGCGTCCACCAGGCCGCCGGTCACTTCCTTTCGATAGCGGGCGACGAAGGGCACCGTCGCGCCTTCGGCGAAGAGGCCGGCGGCGGCCTCGACCTGCTGCGGGCGGCAGCCGACCTCGGCGGCGATCGCCGCGACGACGTCGGGCTCGAGGACTGCGCTCGTGGCGCTCATAGGCATGGGACCTCCCCAAATGGGGCCGCTTCGCCGTATCCTGTAGGGAATCGCGGCGGTCCGCAAGCGGAACCTTCGCCGGCCGCGACCGTTATAGAGAAGGCTGAGGAGCGATGCCGCCGACGATGGCCGAACCCCTGGTAAGCGACCTGCAGCAGGAGGCAAGCGACGCCGACCTGATGGCGCGAGTGCGCGCCGGCGACCGCGAGGCGTTCACCGACCTCGTCGAGCGGCACAAGGACGCGGTGGTGAACTACCTGACGCGGCTCAGCGGGAGCCGCGACCGCGCCGAGGACCTGGGCCAGGAGACGTTCCTGCGCCTCTTCCGCTCCGCCGCCGGGTACGTCGAGCAGGGGTACCTGCGCGCCTACCTGTTCCGCATCGCCACCAACCTGGTGCGCTCCCAGGAGCGCCGGGAACGCCGCCAGCGCCTGCTGCTGCCGCTGCTGGGCGGCGAGCCGGACCGCAGCGAGGCCTCGGCGCATGCCGGCCTGCTGCGCCAGGAGATGCAGCGCGAGCTCAATGCCGCGGTGGCCCGGCTGCCGCTGCGCTACCGGGTGCCGCTGGTGCTGCACGAGATCGAGGGCTGGTCGTATGCCGACATCGCCGTCGAGCTCGACTGCCGCGAAGGCACCATCAAATCGCGCATCCACCGAGGACGCCAGTCTTTGAAGCGTCAGCTCGAGACGTACTGGTTTGGAGGTCTCCCGTCATGGAAGAGGAAAGGCTGATTCACCTGCTGCGCGGCCTGCCGCGCGAGATGGCGCCGGGGGGGTTCACCACCCAGGTCCTGCGGCGCCTCGACGGCCAGCCGGCGCTGGCCAGGCGGCCCGTGCCGGCTGAGAAGAGTCCGCCGCGGCGGCTGGCTCCGCAGGGCTGGCATCGCCTGATGGTGGCGACGGCGACGGTGGCCGCGCTCGGCGTCTCGGTCGGCGTGTCCGTCTCGGTGCTGCAGCGCGATCGCTCGCCGTTGCCGCTCGCGGCCGGCCTGCGGTCCGGCCTGGCGATGGCGAACGCGCCGGCATCCGGCTCATGGCCGGCCGCGGGGGCCGTCATGACGGCGTCGCCGATGGATCGGACGTTCCGGCACGAAGGGGCCGGCGACGGCGAGCTCGAGCTGCAGGCGGCGGCCTCCGGCCCCCAGGGCGCCGCGAGCCCGCGCGGCCCGGCGATGAACGTGGTGAACCCGCTGAACCCGCTGAACCCGCTGAACCCGCTAGATGCCGCGCAGGCGCACCAACTCCTGCGCGAGCTGCAGGTCGAGCGCGGGCGCCTCGAGCGCGAGCTGCACAGGCTGAGCCGGCCCGGCGGACCCTCGACGGTGCTCTACCTGGGCGGGAACGAGAGCTTCGACCTGGTGCTCTCCGGCGGGCGGAACCGCGCCCAGACCCCGCCCGCCGGGGACCGCGACGACGGCGAGAACTACGACTATCTGTAGGGAGAGACGAGAGATGCGCCAGTCTTCCCACCCGGTACGCCTGATCCGGCCGGTCCACCCGCTCCGCTGGCTCGCGAGGCTGGCGGCGCCGGCGCTGCTGC
>Ga0307477_10000169_pt1 | contig 92072 bp, 104 predicted proteins | sample atmos_gasesECM2C_FD_203316 | JGI IMG/M metagenome (GOLD analysis project Ga0307477, IMG submission 203316) | Hardwood forest soil microbial communities from Morgan-Monroe State Forest, Indiana, United States - atmos_gasesECM2C_515 | ecosystem: Environmental > Terrestrial > Soil > Temperate...
CGCCATCGCGAAGGTGCCGATGCCACCGTCCTCTTCGCCCACGACGCTCTGGACGATCAGGCGGCCGCGCAGTGGCACGCCGCTCCTCTTCAGCGCCGCCGCCGCGGTGATGGCGACCGCCAGCCCGACCTTCATGTCGCAGGCCCCGCGGCCGTAGAGGCGACCAGCCTGGATGTGCGCCGACCAGGGGGACGCGTGCCACGCCTGGCGGTCTCCGGGCGGAACGACGTCGACGTGGCCGTTCAGGATGAGTGAACGGTCGCCCTTCTGTCCCAGGATGCCCGCGACCAGCACGGCTTCCCTGCGCTCCACCTCCATGCCGGGAAAACGAGGGTGGGCTTTGAGCTGATCGACATCGGCCTCGAAACGGTCGACCTCCAGACCCGCCTCCTCGAGCAGCAGCGCAACCAGATCCTGCGCCGGGCGCTCATCACCCGTGATGGACGGGACGCGCACCAGGTCCTGGGCCAGCCGGATGCAGGCGTCGGTGTCGAGCGACTGCAACGCTCTTGTCTCTACCCGCTCCCCGATCACGCGCTGAGTGTAGTCGCGTCAGGCGGCGAGATTGAGGGCGCCGTCGCACTCGGGGTAGCGAACGCAACTCAAGAAGACGCCGTATTTCCCGTGCTTGGGTTCGATCGAGGCGCGGCACCTCGGGCAGTGCCCAAACATCACCTGAAGTTCCGCGCCGTCGATCAGCTCGAGCTGCGGGATCTTCTCGGCAAACTCCGTAGCCTCCGGCGTAAAGACGCCCGACGTCACGAAGAAGCCTTTCATCAATTTGCCGGCGGTGATGACTCCCGCGAACTCACGGACCTCACGCACCTCAACGTATCCGCCGGGAAACCGCCGCTGCTTGCACTGGACGATCGCGCGTTGCTTTCCCTTCCGCAGCAAGAGATCGGTACCGCCGTCAGGGCCGCGCTGGCCGACCAGCTCGGCTGACCAACCCTTCGCGGTGAAGCCAGCTGCGACCAGCCGTTCGAACTCACGCCAGGGTAGCGAGCGGATCGTATCGAGCGATCGATTCGAATCGAGCAGCCGCCACCAACCCGAACGCTTCATCTGCGCGGAGACCGCGACGATGGCGACGAAATACCCCGGGATGAAGGCGAAGAGCGGGGCAACGACGGCCGACCATTCCCATCGGGTAAATGAGCCGGTGCCGCCCCAAGCCTCGAGGGTGATGAGCTGGACGGTCAGATCGGCGACAAGGAAAGCGGCGATAGGTAGAGCCACCGCGACGACCAGCGGAACTCGGGCAACCAGCCGATCGAGCCAGGTGAACACGCCCATCACCGCCTTAACGCCGGCAGACGGAAGAAGTTGCGGCGGGCCTCAGGGAAGGAACTGCTGGTGGCCGAGGAACACCAGGTCCGGTGGGATGTTCAGGACGCCCGCCAGACTGTAGACGAAGTTCCAGAAGGTCGTGCTCACCGGTCCACCCTGCCAGAGCAGGAAGAAAAGGACAAGGAGCGGCAGCATGCCGAGGCGGCTCGCAAGGATTCGTAGATCGATCGAAAGCCATGGCGCGATGATTCCGAACCCGTCGAAGGGTGGTATCGGGATGAGGTTTAAGACCACCGCGCTGAGTTCGACGAACACGAGGAAGGCGAGTGCGGCCCAGAATTGCTCGTTGCCGAACGCCACGGCCCCCTGGAACACGAGGAATGGCCAGCCGATCAGGAGGGCGAAGAGGAGGTTGGATATCGGGCCCGCAGCCGAGGCCAGGCTCCGCCACCGATTGTTGCGAATCGCTTGCTCGTTCAGGTAGACCGCACCTCCGGGGATGCCGATGCCGCCGAGCAGGAGGAACACGACCGGCAGCCCGATGCTTAGCAGCGGATGGATGTACTTCAGCGGGTTCAGCGAGAGATACCCGGCGGAGGCCACCGATCGGTCGCCACCGAGGTAGGCGATGAACGCGTGGCCGAACTCGTGGATGCAGAGAGAGGTCACCCAGCCGCCGACCACGAACAGGATGGTCAACGGCAAGGTCAGGGTCGGCGCCGCCCCTGACCAGAGTCCGATCCCGCCGACCAGCATCGCTCCGAGCGGAATGCCGAAGACCGGACTGACGCGCACCGCACCGTCGAGCTTTGGGAGTGGTCGCTGGCGCGCATCCTTCGGGGTCGACCCGGGCGTCGTGAGGTACTGCCGTATGGCATAGATGCTCAGGCCCGCCGCTTCCAGCCGCTGCGCAGTCGTCGTCGAATCCTTGTAGAGGAGAGCCAGGAGCAGGTGCAAGGCGTCGACGCGGTAATGCCCGATCTGCTCGGCCTCGCGATGCGCGTTGATCAGCAGGTAGCGGGCGGCAGGTCCGATGGGCGCCGCCGCCGCCGGACGCGCCGGGTCAAGATCCCGCCACTCCGATGCGCTGCGGAGGGACTCCAGGTTGACGTTGAGCGTGACCAACGCCCGGTGGGCCGGGTTTCGCGGCGACAGGACGATCGCCGCCAGCACGTGCGTTGGCTCGGTGCGGGCGCTGCCGCTGGCGGTCGCCAATCGCTGCGCAAGCTCGATCACCTCTCGGGCGGAGGCCGTCAGCGGAATGTCGTTCGTGATCTGCTTGAGCGTCCAGCCCTCGGCCGCGCTCCCGCCAAGCGGTTGTGGTGAAGAAGCCACGATGCCTAGAACGTCACGGGGCCGCGAATCCGGTTGACCAAAGACTCTCGGTCAGGTCTTGACGGTGCCAATCCGCATCCGAAGGCGCCCTTCGATCTGGCCCAGGAGCCACGCAGCAAATTGCTCGTGTGTCGGGTGCTGCTCTTTGACCACGTCGAGAACCTCGTCATGAATGCGGGTAAGCAGGTTCAGGAACTCGCTGTCGTCCATTCCCCACCTCCTGGGCGGCCGGCAATTGTCGGCGCGGCCGGCTGGGGAAAATTGTAGACGCCCTCAGCCCATAAAAAAAGCGGCCCGGGGGGCCGCTTTGCCGCGGCGACGCGCTCGTTCAGACGTCGCGATCCTCGGTGGGCGTGACCTCTGTGGTGCGGTGGTGTCGGCTGCCGCCGTAAATCCCACCCGCGAGCAGTTGGTAGAGCACGCCCGCGATCGCCAGCAAGAGCAGCAGGAAGATGAGGTTGCCGCCGACCCCACCGATCAATCCGAGCAGCCAGAGGACAAAGAGGACAATGACGATCGCCCATATCAGACGGGTCATACATTCACCTCCGTAATGGACAGATGCGGGGTTTGTGTTTTGAACTTGATAGCAACGATATCATCTATCATGAAGCGACGGTAATGGCGCGTCAAGGGGCCGAGTGGCCCTAGTCCCGCCCCAGACCCTGCGAGCGGCCGCGGCAGCTGAAGCTGATGAACCGGTTGACCCGGTCGAGTCGGCCCGGGCAGCTGGGCTGCGATACGTCTCCGATCTCACGCCGGGGATCCGGCGAGCGCGGGCGGGGAATGGGTTTCGCTACATGGGCAGCGACGGCCACCCCATCCGTGATGCGCAGACCCTTGGGCGCATCAAGCGGCTGGCCGTCCCGCCCGCGTGGACCGATGTTTGGATCTCTCCCGACCCCCTTGGCCACTTGCAGGCGACCGGTCGGGACGCGCGCGGCCGAAAGCAGTATCGCTATCACCCGAGGTGGAGGGAGATCCGCGACGCCGTGAAGTACGGTCGGATGCTCGCGTTCGCCGAAGCGCTACCCAAGATTCGGCAGCGCACCGACCGGGACTTGGAACGCCGCGGGATGCCGCGGGAAAAGGTCCTGGCAACCATCGTCCGCCTTTTAGAAGAAACGCGTATTCGCATCGGGAATGACGAATATCGGAGGGAAAACGGGTCCTACGGGCTGACCACGCTGCTCGACCGCCACGTCAACGTCGTCGGCGCGGAGGTGCGGTTCAGTTTCCGCGGCAAGAGTGGTAAGCACCACGATATCGACCTTCATGATCGCCGGATGGCACGCCTCATCAAGCGCATCCTCGAAATCCCCGGACAGGAGCTCTTCAAGTACGTCGGTGAGGATGGCGAGGGAAAGGCGATTGACTCAGCCGACGTCAACGCCTACCTGCGCGAGATCACGGGAGAAGATTTCACCGCCAAAGATTTCCGCACCTGGGCGGGGACGATTCTTGCTGCCCGATTCTTACGAGAGGCGACCGCGGCGGCTGGAGGAGCAATCAATTCCCGCGGGACGAAGAAGTGGTTGGTTCGCGCCATCGCCAGGGTGGCCGACGAACTGGGCAATACGCCCGCGATCGCAAAGCGGGCCTACATTCACCCCGCGGTGATCGCCGCGTACCTTTCGGGCGCGCTGACGCCGGTCAGCGAGAAAGACGACCCCGACCCCTACACGCTGTCAGCGGAGGAGCGCAGCTTGCTTGCCTTACTGGGGAAGGCGGCTTGAGTTAGCTCGCGCTCAGGATGAGATAGCCGGAGATCGATAGCAGCACGAACAGCGTGATCAGCACAATCGCCGCGATGGCGGGAAGAGTCCGCTGGCGGTTCTCCACTTCCATGCGTTGATCCTGCGAGCTGAAGTTGAAGCCCTCATGAGCGGGTCATATGAGTTCGCTAAGACGGCCGTCGTCGTCGCGTAAGATCGGCGGCATGGGGGCGGCGACCGTCGCGGGGGCGTCAGTTGGTTGGAGGCGAGCCGGCCACCGAATCGCATGGCTGGCTGGGATCGTCGCCGTCGCCGGCATCATTGTTGGGTACCTATTCCTTGCCGTTCTCAGTCATCCGTTGGTGCCGGGCAATGCCGAGGGCGCGAGCGAGGGAACAATGCAGCCGGATCCGGCCTCGAGTCTCGGTGGCGACACACAGATCCGTGTCTTCAATTATGTCGACGGGAAGACGGGCACGATGTTCAAATGGCTGGGCAACAGCGGGTTGGTCCCATTAACGCTCACCGGGGTGGATACGCCTTCGGACTCGCGGGCACTGATAGCCGTCACCGGCGCCCGTGCCGTGCCTGTCGTCGAGTCGAGGGGCTGCTGTCGCTACGACGACCCGGCACCCTGGGCGGCGTCGAGCTTCCAGCCGCTGGTCGTTCAGCCTGGTCAGCAAGGCGCGGTCATCTTGCACATCCTGATGAGCAATTGCGAATTCAACGCTGGCGGTGGGATCGTTGGCTTCGACGGGATCCGCGTGCGCTACAGCATCCTCGGGATGCCACGGAGCGACTACATTCCCTTCTTCGACGCTGTCTCGGTCAAGGTGCCTGACACCTGCCCGCGAACCGCCCCATAGCGGATCGGCTCAGTACCAGTAGTTGGAGCCCTCGGCAGAGGCTGAGCCGGTTGGTGCCGGCTCGTCGCGGAGGAGACCCTTCGGCCCGGCAAGCGTCCGAACCGCCTGCTCGACACGGGCGATGAAGCTGTCGTAGTCCTCGCCGGGTTGCGGGTACAGCGGATCGCCAAACGTAATGGTCGCCGCGTGCCGGCGCGGGATCCGGCGAAAGCGTGGAAAGACCTCGTAGAGGCCGTCGATGTAGGCGGGGACGATGGGCACGCCCGCGTCGATGGCCAGGATCGCGGCGCCCTTCTTGAAGGTTCCGATATTGCCCGTCCGCGAGAGGGTGCCCTCCGGAAAGATCACCACCGACCAACGATGGGCCAGGTGTTCCTTCAACCGATCGAGGGCTGGTCGGGCGCCACCGGCGCGTGGAATCGGAAAGGTGTTGATCAACAGCTGGGTCAGGATCGCCTCCCATTTGCGCTTGAAGATGGAGTCAGCCGCCGCGACCACGAAGGCGCGGAATCGAAAGCGGTTGGGGAGGGCCTGCAGCATCACCACGGCATCGAGGGCGCTGCTGTGGTTGGACACGAAGACCGCGCCGCCCTTGATGGACTTGACCCGGTAGCGGTCGATCACGGTGAGCGGCGAGAAGGCGCCCATGAGCGGAAAGATCACGAAGGTCTGCATCACCGCCCGGAAGCCGCGAATCGATCCCCACTGGGTCCACGAGGGAACGGTGGCGGGTGGCGGGCTCGTCGTTTCCAATTCCCTCCCCTCCGGCGGCCGCCCAGCTAAAGTAGCGGCGGGGGTGCCATGCCGGAACACCGCAAGCGTAGCAACCGCAGATCCATGGCGATAGGTCCATCGAGACCGGTCCGGTCGCCCTGATGGCGCGGCCACTTCGCGCCGCCGAGGGGGTATCGGCCGAGATCAGCCGCAACCTGGCCCTCGAGCTGGTTCGCGTCACCGAAGCCGGGGCGCTGGCCAGCGCGCGCTGGATGGGTCGGGGCGATAAGAACACCGCCGACGGCGCCGCGGTCGATGCCATGCGTCGCGCGCTCGGCAGGATCCCGATGGACGGCGTGGTCGTGATTGGCGAAGGCGAGAAGGATGAGGCGCCGATGCTCTACATCGGGGAGAAGATCGGCACCGGTGAACCGCCACAGGTCGACGTCGCCGTCGACCCGATCGACGGCACCACGTTGCTCTCGAAGGGATTGCCGAACGCGATTTCCGTGGTGGCGATGGCAGCCGGGCGCGGCTCGCTCTACGACGCCAAGCATGTCCATTACATGCACAAGATCGCAACCGGTGCCGACGCCGCCGGTTCGCTGAACATCGACGATTCGGTGGCGGTCAACCTGCAGCGGGTCGCCCGTGCGAAGCGTATGCGCGTCAGCAATCTCACCGTCATCATCCTCGACCGGCCGCGCCACGAAGGGCTGATCAAAGAAGTTCGTGAGACCGGAGCCCGCATCAAGCTGATCAGCGACGGCGACGTGGCCGGCGCGGTCATGACCGCGATCGATGGGAGTGGGCTCGACCTCCTGATGGGGATTGGCGGATCACCCGAGGCGGTGCTCGCGGCTGCCGCGCTGAAGTGCCTCGGGGGTGAGATCCAGTGCAAGCTCTACGCCAGCAATCCGCAGGAGCGGGAGAAGGCCGAAGCCGCGGGGGCGAAGTTCGACCGCGTGCTCGGTATCGACGACCTCGTCCGCAGCGACGACGTCTTCTTCGCCGCCACCGGCGTCACCGACGGCGAGGTGCTGCAGGGTGTGAAGTACCACATGAACTGGGCCGAGACCGAGTCCCTGGTCACCCGCAGCCGATCCGGCACCCTCCGCAGGATCTACGCCCGCCACCACTGGGGCTACAAGCAGCGCGAGTGGCTGGGCCAGCCCGAGGAAGGCTAGCGCCCTAACAAACCCCAGCGATACAGAAGGTAGGGCCCGAGGCTCAGGAACCCGCAGGTGATGGCGGCGTGAACCAGCACCGGCGCCAGCAGCGACGGCGGCGACGGCTGCAGAAGATAGATGAGCCCCAGCGTCAGCCCGGCGGCGGTGGCGCCGGCCACCGGACGCCAGCCCCAGCGATCGAGAAAGTGGTATCCACCGAAGACGACGGTAGCGACGAGCAGGGCGGGCACCGGGGCGTTCCACCATCGAGCCAGCCCTCCCTGGAGAAATCCGCGAAAGAACCATTCTTCGATCGGAGCGTTGAGCAGCAGGTAGTAGGCGCTTTGGACCAACAGGTCTGGTTTGGTGGGAACGAACCAGCGGCCGCTGCGCCGAGAAAGATACGCGGTGAAGGCGGCGGCGACGGCAAACGCCGCCAGGCCGGCCGGGATTGCCACCAGGAGATCGCGAAGTGGGTGGGTGATCACCAGGCCGAAGTTGCGCAGCGGCGTTCGCGTCAGCCAGCCGAACAGCAGCGGAACCAGTGTGAGCGGCACCAATCGGAGGAGGAGGTCGAGGCGCATCCACGACCAGCTGTTCGCGACGGTCGTCCGAACGACCGCCCTCGTCAGCGGGTCAATCCGAGTGATCGATGACGTAACGCAGCACGGCTAGGAGCGGAAGGAGATCCCGGGCAGGACGGTTCGATCCAGCTCAATGAACTCCGAGTCGTAAGCGTCCGCGACCTCACGGGCGCGCTCGACGTCGTTGTCGGTGACGCGCCCCTCGCGTCCGCGCCGGTTGAGGATCTCCTTGGAGAGCCGGGCGCCGAGGGCGACCAGCAGCGCGCTGAGTGCCCCGAACAGCAGAAAACGGAAAACGGTCCGGCGGCCCATCAATTCGAGCTTACGCCAGGTGGCATGTCGCGCCCAAGGGGCTCGAGGGCATCGGCGACGGCCGCGAGTTGGGCCGCCGACAGGTGCTTCGTGAAGTGCTCGCGAATCCCCCGGAGGTGGACCGGCGAGGCGCGTCGCAGGCGGACTTTGCCGGCTGGGGTCAGGATCGCGAAACTTCCTCGTCGATCGGAGGCGCAGCGGCCCCGCTTGACGAGCCCACCGCGCACCAGCCGGTCGACCAGCCGGGTCAGGCCGCTGGGGCTGAGGCGGACGCGGTCCGACAGCTCGCTCATCCGCAGGCGGCCGTCGGCGGCAAAGCGCAGCTGGACCAGGACGTCGTATTCAGCAAGCGTGATGTCCTCTTCCTTGACCAGGTCGGCCCCCAGCCGCCGCAGTAACGAGGCCTGCGCGTCGAGGAAGGCGCGCCAGGCCCGCATTTCGGCCGGTTTGAGCATCGGACCCATTTGGAATAGATTCTCGCATCCAACTGTTGGCTAAGAGGTAGTTGCATCTGCAACAAATTTGAAAGACCGGAGGAAGTACAGAAAAATGAAGTGGGCATTTGACGTCTACCACAGTAGCGTCACGTTTACGATCCGTCACATGATGTCGAAGGTGCGCGGCCAGATGAAGATCAAAGAGGGCTGGCTCGAGGTCGATAACGATAACCTGAGCACGGCCAAGGTCGAGGTCGTTCTGGATGCCGCCAGTATCGATACCGGGGTGGAGATGCGCGACAACCACCTGCGCAGCGCCGATGGCCATTTTGACGTCGCCAACTATCCAACCATCACCTTCAAGAGCCAGCGCATCGAGGGCACCGACCCGTCGAACTTCAAGGTGATCGGTGACCTGACCATCCACGGCATCACCAAGCAAGTGGCGCTGACCACCAGCTTCAACGGCGAGGGCAAGGACCCGTGGGGCAACCGCCGCGTGAGTTTCGACGCAGAGACCAAGCTGAACCGCAAGGACTACAACCTGACCTGGAACCAGGGGCTGGAAGCCGGCGGCTTCATCCTCGGTGACGAGGTCAAGTTGGAGATCGGTGTTGAGGCCGTCCCGGCGCCGACGCCGGTCGAGGCGCAAAAGGAAATCGACGCCGAAGTGGCGCTCGAGTCTCGCTAACCCGGACCCCCTTCATCCACAGCCCGCCAGGGCGTCTGGCGGGCTGTTCTTTTTTTCAACCCATCGGAACCCGGTGACGGGAATCCCGGATGGTCGCGTTGCTTCAGCCGGGGTCAGTCTTGAGCCGCGCAGTCTGTGGCACCTGCTGGACGTGGTACGCGAATGGCGAGGCCGTGTGCCCGACGTGCCACACTCGCCTCGTCGGGGCGGATACCAGGGCCTCGGCCAGCGCCGCCCATGACGGTCCGCCCGGCCTTTCCACACCGGGGCCGCGCGACAGCGGCCTTCCGATACCGGGGCCGCGCCTTGACGTGCCGTTTCCTGCGCCCGCCCAGTCGCGCGCGTCCGGGATCAGCTGGCTGGTATGGCTCCTCATTGGCGGCGGCGCGCTGGCCGTGATCGCCGTGGTCGGTCTTCTGGTCCTTGGCTTGAAGCTCACCGGAGCACTCGGACCGGTCACGTCGTCCGATGGCGTCTTTTCGGTCAAGGTTCCCAAGGGCTGGGCACAGGGCAGCGCCGCGACGACGAAGGTGGCGACGCCGGTGCTGGCGCTCGGCAGCCTCAACGGCACCAACGGGGTCAAGCCGGAGTTCGTGGTGGCCGACCTGGGCCTGTCGGTACCCCTCTCGACCATCGAGGCTGGCTGGGATCCCGTCCTGCGCAGCGGCCGGGTCACCGTGCCCGGCACGCTCGGTGGGCTTTCGCGGACGACGGTCGCCGGTGCGCCGGCGCTGAGCGTCGACTTCCACGGGTCGAAATACAGCGGCCAACTGCTCTTCATCGACTACGGCAGCAAGACGTACATCGTCGAGATGGCGTCGGACCCGAGCGAGTTCGACCGGCTACGCGACAGCGACTTCTCGGCGATCCTTTCGTCGTGGCAGTGGCGATAGAGTCGATACAGTTAGCGGGTGATCGATGACGCCTGGGCTTTCACGCCGGCATTGGAGCAGGCCCGCGCGATCGCTGAGCGCAGCATCAAGCCGGCCGAGCTGGTTGCCCTTTACTACGACCGGATCACGCGCCTCGACCCTGAGCTCAACGCCTTCGTCCTGCTGACCCGAGATCTCGCAGAAAGTCAGGCGGCTGCCGCCGAAAAACGCATCGCGCGCCGTGAGCCGCTGGGTCTTCTCGAGGGCGTTCCGATCTCGATCAAGGAAACGGCGTCGCTCGCGGGTTATCGCAACAGTCTCGGGTCGCGTCACTTCGAGAAATCGATCGCGCCCCTCGACGGCTTCGCCATTGGCCGGCTGAAAGATGAGGGCGCTGCCATTCTGGGAAAGACAAATGCGCCCGAGTTCGGAACTCGCCCGGTGACCGAGGGACCGATGTTCCCACCGGCACGAAATCCCGTCGATAAGACCAGGACCGCCGGAGGCTCCAGCGGTGGCGCCGCGGCGGCGGTCGCCGCCGGCCTGTGCGCCATGAGCCATGGCGGCGACGGCGGTGGTTCGATCCGCATCCCAGCTTCCTGTTGCGGAGTGGTCGGGTTGAAGCCGTCCCGCGGACGGATCTCGAGCGGTCCGATCTTTGGTGAGGACTGGGCGGGCCTCAGCACCAGCGGCGTGATCGCGAGGACGGTCGCCGACGCGGCGCTCGGCCTCGATGCGATGAGCGGGCACCTGGCCGGCGATCCCTACTGGGCCGAGATCCTGGAGCCTTTCCTGCCGGCGGCGCGGCGCCAGGTGCCGAGTCTGCGGGTCGGCTGGACCATCGACGCGCCGGCCGACGTCGACCCGGAGGTTGCGGCCGCGGTCGAATCCGTGGCGGGCGAGCTGGCACGACTGGGGCATCGGGTGACTCGCGTCAAACCGGACCTCGGTGGATTTCGCCCGCTGATCCAGATCCTTGCGGTCACGTCGGTCGGCACCCTGCCGATCACGCAACCGCAGCGGCTCGATCCCCTGAACCAGCGAATGTTCGAGGCCGCGCCGATGTCGACCGCGGTGGACTACCTTCGGGCGTTGACCGAGCTGCACCAGCAGGCGCGCAAGTTGATCGCGACCTGGGATCAGATCGACGTGCTCGTCACCCCGACCCTGACCTATCCGGCGCCGAAAATCGGCGTGCTCGGGCGGGACGTGAACACGGCATCGGCTGAGTTTCTCGACTGGCTGAGCTTTACGCATCCCTTCAATTGCACCGGCCAGCCCGCGATCAGCCTCCCACTGGCCCAGTCGAGGAGCGGACTGCCGATCGGCGTCCAGCTGGTCGGCGCTCCAAGAGACGAATACAGCATTCTCTCGCTTGGCGCGCAGCTCGAGGCGGCCGTCAAGCCGCCGGCCGCGGTCGCCTCGTCCGGGTAATCCACATGGCAACGGACTGGCTGCTGGTTGATGGATCGAGCGTGATGTTTCGGGCGTTTTTCGGCATTCCGGTGACTGCCTTCAAGGCGCCCGACGGTCAGCCGGTCAACGCCGTGCGCGGCTTCCTCGACATGCTCGGGCGGCTCGTCACCGATCGCAAGCCTCGCGCGATCGTGGTGGCGACGGATAAGGACTGGCGCCCGAAGTTCCGGGTCGATGTCCTTCCCAGCTACAAGACGCATCGCTTGATTGCGGGCAACATGCCCGCCGAGCTCGAGCCGCAAGAGCCGATCATCCTCGCGGTGCTGGCGGCGATCGGCGTCGAGGTCATCGGCGCCGACGGGTTCGAGGCGGAAGACGTAATCGCATCCATCCTGCCGAAGATCACTGGCAAAGTCGAGATCGTCACCGGTGACCGCGATCTCTTTGCGCTGGTTGCGGACCCCGATGTCTGCGTCCTGTATACGCAGCAAGGGATCGGCCGCTTGCTGGTTGTCGACGAGGCGGAAGTCGAGCGTCGCTACAGCATTCCGGGCCGCTCCTACGGCGACTTCGCCGTGCTTCGTGGCGATCCGTCGGATGGTTTGCCCGGAGTGCCGGGCGTCGGCGAGAAAACGGCCGCGCAGCTCGTTCGCCGCTTCAAAGATCTGGACGGCATCGTGGCCAGTGGAAAGCTTGGCGATGCGGCCAATGCCTACATCCAGCGGGCCCGGCGGGTTGGCGTCCCGGTCAGCGTCGCGCCGGTACCGACGCCGAAGGGAAACCGTCCGAGGCAGGCAACCGACCCCGCTGCGTTGGCGAAGCTCAACGAAACCTACGGCATCGGCAGCGTGACGGAGCGCCTGCTGCGGGCGCTGGCCGGCCCGGTCGCGGCCGCTCGCCCCCGCTGAGGTCGGTGGCGCGGCCGCAACCGCTGATACGCTTGCCTGATGCTCGATCCCAAGCATCGCGTCACGATCGAATACTGCGTTCCCTGAAACTACCTGGAGCAGGCCGTCGGTCTGGCGGCTGAAATCCTTGGGGCATGGGCGCCGATCATGATCGACCTTTCCTTGCGCTCGGGTAGCAAAGGCCGCTTCGAAGTCACCCTCGACGATCAGCTCATCTTCAGCAAGGTGAAGCTGAAACGGTTCCCGACGCCGGGCGAGATCGTGACGCTGGCTGAGGCGCGACTCGGACCCCCAATCGCCTGGCGCTAGGGCAGAATTCAGTCGTTCGCCGTCCACTTCCGTACCTGCTCGCGCTGGTGCTGGCGGCTGGCGCCTTCCAGTACTTCCGGCCGCTGCCCACTACGGCGGCGACCTCGGTGGTTGCGGCCTCGGAGCGGCTCGGGACCTCGCCGGCTTTGCCCTGGCCCGCGGCGGGGCAGGCCGCCCTCTACGTGGACGGCATCGGCGCGATCGGGACCTCGGGCGGCCAATCCGCGGTGCCGATGGCCAGTACGGCCAAGATCATGACGGCGCTGGTCGTGCTCGAGGATCGCCCGCTGGCCCTCGCGCAACCGGGCCCCGTGATCACCGTGACGCAGGCCGACGTCGCGACCTTTCGTGCGGAGCGAAACCAGAACGAGTCGGTGCTTCCGGTCACCGCCGGTGAGCAACTGAACGAGTACCAGCTGCTGCAGGGCCTCCTGCTGCCCTCGGCCAGCAACTACGGCGACCTGCTGGCGAGGTGGGATCTCGGCGATCTCGTTACCTTCGTCAACCGCATGAACGCGCGCGCGGCGGCGCTGGGGATGACCGGCACGCATTACGCCGACGTCAGCGGCTTTTCACCCTTGACCGTCGGCATCGCCTCCGACCTGGTCACGCTGGCGCGGACCGCGATGCGGCAGCCGGTGTTCGCGGAGATCGTGGCCCAGACGCAGGCCACCTTGCCGGTAGCGGGCGTGGTCCATAACCTCGACACGCTGCTGGCACAGGGCGGCGTGATCGGCATCAAGACGGGCCATACCGACCAGGCCGGCGGATGCTTCGTGGTGGCGGTTGATCTGAGCATCGACGGCTCGCCGGCACGGATCTACGGGGCGGTGATGGGGCAGCCCAACGCGCTGGCGGGGGCGTTCAGCGCGACGACCACGCTGCTGCACGCGCTCGGCCCCGCCTTGCATCGGCGCTCGGTCGTCCAGCGCAACGATGTCATTGCTCGCTATCAAACGCCCTGGGGCGAGGCGGGCGCGGTCGTCGCGAGTCAATCGATCGCCTGGGTGCTGATCGACGGCGCCATGGTCGTCCGGCGTATCACGCTCGACGAGCTCCCCGCCAGCCTGCCGGCCGGTTCGCGGGTTGGCGCCTTGTTCATCGAGGCCGGCGCGTATCGGGCCGAAGTTCCGCTCGTGACGGCGACCGCGATCAACGGTCCCGACGCCGGGTGGCGCCTGACACGAGGTTTCTAGCCGGCGCCCCAGCCCACTGGCTTGATGTCGATGCCGTCGGGGATGAACAGCCGTCCGTCGGTCCGCCCGCTGCGGTCGTTGCTCCCGTACTGCCACACGATCGCGTTGGTCTTGGGATCGATGACGATCACCCGGTCGCGAAAGTCGTCGTTCAGCGCGATCAGACCGTTGCTCAACTCGATCGCGAGCGAGGGATGGTCCAACATGCCCGGGCCAGATCGGGGTGCGTAGCGCCACACCGGTTGGCCCTGCCGGGTCATGATCAGGATCTGACCCGGACGCGAGTAGTCGACGAGCAGAATGTTTCCGTCAGGCAGCATCTGCGCGTCCGAGGGATAGTGGATTCCCGGCGCCCGCACCGTCCAGTAAAGGGACCCGTCCCAGCCGAGCTCGCTAACCCAGCTGCCCAGAATCTCGGTCGTCAGGACGTGGCCGTTGTCGAGCGGCGTGTCGCCATTCGGCAGGCCCAGGCTTTTCGGCGGGTTGTGCGCACAATATCCGGTCCGGCCGAGTTGGGCCTTGATCGCCTTCGAGGCCCGGTCGATCAGTATCAGTCGGCAATTCCGGATGTCGGCGACCCCCATGCTGCCGTCCGGCCACATATAGGCGTCGTCCGGACCGTTGAGGTAGCCTTTCGCCGACCCATGACGTTCCGACACGCCGTACTGCCAGACGATGCGGTGCGTCGCGTAATCGACCAGGACGATGGCATGCGATTCCTCTTCGTTGACGACGATCGATTTTCCATCGGGCGCGTAGAAGGCATCGTCGGGCCATCGAAAGTGCTGGCCAGGCTGGAGATCGCCCGGCCTTGGGAATTCCCAGACGATTTTGCGGTCGGGCGTCACCTCGATCACCCGGTTGTTCGCGCGATCCGCGATCAGGAGATTGCCCGGCAGCACGCCGGGAAGCGCGGTGGGGGAGAGGGTCGGCCCTGGGTCAGGCGTGGCCGGTGGCGGCGGCAACTCCTCCGCCTGTTGTACGACTTTCTGAGGCGGGGACGAGGTCTTCGAGTTCGCGCAGCCGGGCAGTGCGATCAGTGAGATGAACATGAGCACCAGCACAGCCGACGCGTGTCGAGAAACGAAGCCCACGCCGGGGAAGTATATGCGGCGACCATGTGCATTTCGCCGTTTGCCGCGCGAGGACGCGGGTATAACGATGGCGAGACCAGTGAAACGTCTCTCATCGAAGAAGGGGTGCAACCTCGGGGCGGAGATCCGTTTCAGCTATAGGTTCCAATTCGCATGAAGCGTGCCGCTGCCTTGTTGCTGGCCGCCGTGCTGGGCGTGGGCGTGCTGGCCGCCATTTTCATTTCGATCCGAGGCCGCGCCGGCAACGCTGCAGGGCAGCCGCTCACGGTTGTACGCGGCGTCATCGGCTCGGAGAAACAGCCGTTTTTCAGTGATCCCGAAGTGATCCGGGTCTTCCACAACAACGGCCTCGACGTCAAGGTTGACACGGCGGGCTCACGGCAGATTGCCACCAGCATCGACCTATCCCACTACGATTTCGCTTTCCCGGCCGGCGTGCCGGCCGCGGACAAGATCAAGCGCGATCACAAGGCCACCACCACCTACTCGCCCTTTTACACGCCGATGGCGATCGCGAGCTACAAGCCGATCGCGCAGCTGCTGATCAATGCCGGCGTCGCGAAGGACGAGGGTGGTTACTACAGCTTCGACATGGCGGCGTACATGAAGCTGGTCGCGGCCAACAAGCGGTGGAGCGACCTGCCGAATAACAGCACCTATCCGACCAGCAAGAGCATCCTGATCACCTCAACCGACGTCCGGACCTCCAATTCAGCGGCCATGTACCTGGCGATCGCGTCGTACATCGCGAACGGCAACAACATCGTTCAGGATCCGACTCAGGGCGCCGCCGTCTTGCCGCAGGTGGAACCACTGTTCCTTCGACAGGGCTACACCTCGACCTCGTCCGAGGGACCCTTCCAGGATTACCTGACGATCGGGATGGGCGCGACCCCGCTGGTGATGATCTATGAAGCCCAGTTCGTGGCCCTGGCGGCCGCCAACGACGGCTCCATCACCAAGGAGATGGTTCTCATGTACCCGACTCCGACCGTCTACTCGAAGCACACGCTCGTGCCGATCACGGCTTCAGGTGACCGAGTCGGCAAGTTGCTGACGACCGATCCCGATCTGCAGCGGCTGGCCATCAAGTATGGCTTTCGCACCAACGACACCGCCGCCTTCACCAAGTTCGTGACGACCCACAAAGTTGTCCTGCCGTCCACGCTCTTCAACGTGATCGAGCCGCCGACCTACGACGCACTGGAATCCATGATCAGCACCATCGAAAAGCAGATGAAAGGAGCGACATCGTGAGCATGAACCCACCGACCGCCGCGCCCGATAACTCCGTCTCGAGCACCGCGCTCACACTGGTCCCACCGCAGCCGGTGCCGGCGATCACCGATGCCGAAGCGGCGAGCATGGTGCAGGTCGACCCGGCCACTGCCGGCAAGATCGACGCGATGGTCAACGGCTACATCAAGTCGATCGCATCGCTCGATCCGCACTCGGCCGACTTCGCGACCAAGGTGAACGCGATCCACAGCATGGGCGATGACGAGATTCGCCAATCGGCGAGCGTCTCGAACCGTCTTCTCGACAAGCCGGTCAAGGCGATGGAGTCGGGCCCCTTCAGTAAAGGGGCGACCGTCTCGAAGTCGCTCGTCGACCTGCGGCGAACCGTCGAAGACCTGGATCCCTCGCAGCAGGGGCTGCTCAGTCCGAAGCACCTGTTCGGCCTGATTCCGTTCGGCAACCGGCTGCGCGACTACTTCGCCCGTTACCAGTCCGCGCAGGGGCACCTGAACGCCATCATCCAGGCGCTCTACCACGGTCAGGACGAACTTCGTCAGGACAATGCCGCCATCGAACAGGAAAAGGTGAACGTCTGGGAGATCAAGGGCAAGCTCGAGCAGTACATCTACATGGCGGGCAAGCTCGACGCGGCGCTCGAAGCGCAGATCGACCAGATCGGCCAGACCGATCCGGAGCGCGCCAAGACCCTCCGCGAGGACGTGCTCTTCTACGTTCGCCAGAAACGGCAGGACCTCCTCACCCAGCTGGCCGTCAATGCGCAGGGCTACCTCGCCCTCGAGCTCGTGCGCCGGAACAACCTGGAGCTGATCAAGGGCGTCGACCGGGCGACCACGACGACCGTCTCCGCCCTGCGGACGGCGGTGATCGTCGCGCAGGCGCTGACCAACCAGAAGTTGGTCCTCAACCAGATCACGGCGCTGAATACCACGACGGGCAACCTCATCGAATCGACGTCCGTGATGCTGAAGGAGCAGTCGGGCCAGATTCAACAGCAAGCCGCGAGTGCCACGATCAGCGTGGAGAAGCTGCAGGCGGCCTTCGCCAACATCTACGCGACCATGGACATGATCGACGCCTACAAGTTGCAGGCGCTCGACAGCATGCAAAAAACCATCGACGCGCTGACCGGCGAGGTCACGAAGGCGCAGTCCTACCTGCAGCGAGCGCACAATGCGCCGGCGACGCCGGCGGTGGGCACCGGAAGCCGTGGTGAGTTGGCGCTCACTGCTCCCGGATCCCGGAGCTGAAAATTTGACCAGCACGATTTCCCTCCCCCGCCTGCGGGGGAGGGTCGGGGTGGGGGCCATTTTGCTAGCGGCCATGTTGACGGGATGCGTTGGTCCCAGCACGTCCACGGCAGAGCCCCCGAACACGATCCACGTGCTGGCGGGATCGGAGTTGAAAGACCTGGCCCCACTCATGCCCGATATCGAAAAGGCGACCGGGGTGCACCTGGCGATGACCTATACCGGAACCCTCGACGGGGCCGAGCGCATCGTGAACGGCGCGAACTCGGACCTGGCCTGGTATGCGAGCTCGAAATACCTGAACTTGCTGCAGGGATCGAATCGCAAGGTACTGGCCCAGCAGCCGATCATGCTCTCCCCGGTCATCCTGGGCGTCAAGGACAGCACGGCGCGCACGCTCGGCTGGGCGAACAACCCGTCGGTCACCTGGCGCGACATCGCGCTGGCGGCCAAGAACGGACAGTTCCACTTTGCCATGACCGATCCATCCGCCTCCAACACTGGCTTCGCCGCGCTCGTGGGCGTGGCCTCGGCGTTTGCCTCCAGCGGCAACGCGCTGACGGTGGCCGATATCCAGTCTCCGCAGTTGAAGGACTTCTTTTCGGGTCAAACGTTGACGGCCGGTAGTTCAGGGTTTCTTTCCGACAGCTATGTCCGCAGCCAGGATTCGCTCGACGGGATCATCAACTATGAGTCCGTGCTGCTGTCGCTGAATAGCGGCGGCAAGCTGCACGAGAAGCTCGACTTGATCTACCCGAAAGAGGGCATCATCACCGCGGACTATCCGCTGATGCTGCTGAACAGCGCAAAGCGGGACGCCTATGACAAGTTGGTGGCGTATCTGCGCTCGCCAGACGTGCAGCGGCGGATCATGACCACCACCAACCGGCGGCCGGCGCTCCCCGAAGTGTCGCCGGACAGCCGCTTCCCAAGCCAGTTGCTCGTCGAGCTGCCGTTTCCCTCAAGCCTCGATGTGATCAACAGCCTGTTGCTGGCATATCTCAATGACATCCGGCTCCCGTCGCACCCCGTGTTCGTGCTCGACCTGAGCGGCTCGATGGATGGCAGTCGCCTCGACGGGCTCAAACAGGCGTTGACCAACCTGACCGGCGTGGACACCAGCGTAACCGGGCAGTTCGCGCGCTTCCGGGCGCGCGAGCAGATCACGATCATCACCTTCAGCAGCGCCGTGCTGGACAAGCGCACCTTCACCATCAACGATCCCGATCCGCGTGGCCCGGACATGACGGCCCTGCGTAATTACGTCAACGGTCTGCGGGCCGGGGGCGCCACCGCCATCTACGATGCCCTCGAAGAAGCCTACGTCACCGCCGGGGCGGCCAGGGCACAGGATCCGAATGCCTTCTACTCCATCGTGCTGATGACCGACGGCGAGAACAACTCCGGTCGGGACGCCAATACCTTCTTGCGGGACTATCAGCAATTCTCGGCGGACACCCGCGCCATCAAGACGTTCACCGTCCTCTTCGGCGAGGCGAGTCCCCAGGAGCTGCAGCGGATCGCCAGCGTGAGTGGCGGCACGGTATTCGACTCGAGGACGGCGCCGCTCAGCCAGGTTTTCAAAGAGATCCGCGGTTACCAGTAAAGGAGGCGCGCCATGCAGCAGCGGATCCTGAAATACCTCTACAGCACCAAGAACATCGTCGGCAGCCTCCTGGCCATCGTTGGACTCGTGCTCTTCTTCACGGGCGTGGTGGGGACGCTCTGGCCGGTGATCGTGATCGGCCTTTACATGATCGGAGTGCTCGTCGCGCCCGGGACCGCCAGCATCGACCTGCGAAGTGGCTTCGATCCGGACGATGTCCGCAAGGCGTTGGACCACGAGGTTCATGCCGTCAGCGGCCGGGTACCGGCCGATGTCCTCGCCAAGGTGCTGAGCATTCAGCAGATCATCCTGGGCATCTTGCCGCGCTCGGGAGCACTGCCGCCGGGATCACCCGAGCTCTTCGTCGTCGAACGGACTGCGACCGACTACCTCCCGACTTCGCTGGAAAGCTATCTCAACCTGCCGCGCGCCTACGCCACGCTTCACCCGGTCCAGGACGGCAAAACCCCCAAGCAGGTGCTCATGGACCAGCTGACGCTGCTGGAAAGCAAGATGGGTGAGGTCGCAGACGACGTACACCGAAACGACACCGATCGGCTGCTCGCGAATGGACGGTTCCTCGAGGAGCGGTTTGGCCGCTCGGCCCTGTCCCTCGACAGTCCCGCCGCCTCCTCCTAATTCGGCGGCCTCGCAGAACGCTCGGCTTTGTTAGTGTGAAAACGAGGGCTGGGTCATGGGATTCACGAGCAAGCCTGTCAGGGTTATCGAGGTACCGGAGCCGGTTTCGGAGCCGCTGATCGCGCCGGAGCGCGAACCGCAGCGCACCGAGCGAGAAGAAGAGGCCCCGGTGACAACGCCGGCGTGAACGCCGCCGTCGGGTACCGCTTCTGGCGGGTGGACCCGGACGACGCGTGGACGCGCGGCCGGCTGCAATCGCCCGTCGCCGAAACCCTGTGGCCGCCACTCGAGACGCTCGAGGCCGAGTGCCAGACCCGTCCCGGGCTGCGCCTGGCCCGCGCCGGACTCCATCGGCACGATGAACTCCGGGTCTCGCCCGAGCCGAGCTGCAGTTGTGGCATCTACGCCTATCACGACATCACCCCGATGACGCGGGCCTTACGCGAGGAGCCGTACATGTTCGGCGGAGCCGTCCTCTGCTGGGGCAGGATCGTGATCCATCCTGAAGGCATGCGCGCGCAGCACGCGCGACCGCTGGCCCTCTGCCGGCCGGAAAGCCCCGGGGTGCAGTTGCGGACGGCGGCACTGCTGGCGGAGGTCACGAGGGAATATGCGATCCCGCTGCTCGAGCTCCGCGACCTGGTCGCCTATGCGAGCGAGTTCGGTGCCAGCTACAAGCCCGAACCTCCGGCCCCAACGCGCCGGGGGTTGGACCGAGTCAAAGATGCGCTGTCCTGGCGCCAGATGGCCCGCCGTCTAGGGAAAGCGTTCGGCGGCTAAACGTTCCCCTCAGCCGGCCACGGCGCTGGCGCTCTGTTCCGCCGCGTCCGCTCGGGCAGTTGCTTTCGCGCGCCGCTCGATGAGCAGGCAGCTCAGCGCGCCGACAGCCAGCACGGCGATCGATACCACGAGCGTCGGCTTGACCGCATTCACGTAGGCGTTGGCGAAGACATCGTGGAACAACCGCTGCAACGTCGGCGCCAGCGCCGCCGGGACGCCGGCCGGTAATTGAGCGCCAGTCTCGCCGACCCCCACCTTGAAGCCGCCCGAGGCGGCATTGGAGAAGCCGCTGACAAAGGTGCTGCGAAACGCGGCCGGGACCTGGCTCGAGTAGGCAACCGCCTGATCGTGCAACTGGGTGCCGAGTCGGTTTTGCAAGACGGCGCCGATCACCGCGCTGCCGATGGCACCGCCCACCTGCCGAACGGTGTTCAGAACGCCCGACGCGGCTCCCGCCATCTGCGGCCTGATGTTGCGCATCGCGACCGTCGTCAGGGGCGCGAAGGTCATGCCCAGCCCCAGCCCGGCGAGCGCCGCGGGTCCCCAAAAAGTCGCCTGCGTTGCGTTGAGGGAAATCACCAATACCACGAGCCCCATGCCGGCGGCAAAGAAGGTCAGCCCGGCAACGAGGATGTACTTTCCTCCAAAACGATCGGACAGCCGGCCGGCGATCGGAGCGACCACCATCGAGACCAGTGACATCGGCAGGAAGGTCAGCCCCGCCTTCAGCGCAGAAAATCCAAGGACTGATTGAAAGAAGATGGTCACCGGGATGAAGAAGCCGAGCATGCCGAAGGCCACGGCGGAGCTGACCCAGATCGCGATGCTGAAGTTCCGGTTGCTAAAGAGCGAGAGCGGCATCAGCGGCTCCGCCTGGAATCGTTCGAAGATCACGAAGACGGCGAACAGCACGACGCCGGCGGCAATGATCTCGGGAATGGTGATCGGTCCCCAGATCGCGCCCCAGTTGAAGCGCTCGCCCTCGACCAGCCCGAAGATGATCCCGAACAGGCTCGCGCTCGCCAGTAGGACGCCGACGATGTCGAGCTTGTGCCGCCGCCCGGGCCGAAGGTCGGGCACAACCAGGAGGGCGCCTGCCAGCGCGACCAGGCCGACCGGGACGTTGACGAAGAAGATCCAGCGCCAGTTGATGTAGGTGACGAGAAACCCGCCAAGGGTCGGCCCGGTCACGGTGGCGACACCGGCGACCGCCCCCCAGATCCCGAAGGCCGCTCCGCGGCGCTCGGGGGGAAAGATGACGGTGATGATGCTGAGCGTTTGCGGCGTCAGAATCGCGCCGCCGACGCCCTGCAGGATGCGGGCGGCGATCAGCTGGTTGCCATCCTGCGACAGTCCGCAGAGGGCCGACGCCACGGTGAAGACCACCAATCCGAGGGCGAACAGCCGGCGAGGGCCGAAAAAGTCTCCCAACCGGCCGGCCGTGATCAGCAACACGGCGTAGGCCAGCAGGTAGGCGTTCACCACCCAGAGGATCTGGTCGAGCGTCGAATTCAGGCCCGAGATCATCGCCGGGATGGCGATGTTGACGATCGTGGTGTCGAGCAGGATCATGAAGAATCCAAGGCTCAGGAACACCAGGACGAGCCATTCGTTCTTTGCTTGCGCGGGCCTTGCCATTCCCCTAATTCCTCCGATTACGATTACTCAGGATTTTTGATACTTTAAAGATCAAAGCATTCTCATGTCAAACCGCAACTCAAAGAAGCGACTGATCGAACAGGCCCTTCAGGAAATCCGAGCCCTGGACGGCGAGCTGGACCTGATGGACCAGGCCATCGCCGACCGCCTGGGAATGAACCGAACCGATGCTCAGTGTATGGATCTGATCAGTCGGCTGGGGCCGATGACCGCCGGTGAGTTGGCCGAGCGAGTTGGGTTGACCCCCGGCGCCATCACGGCGGTCCTCGACCGGCTCGAGCGCGGACACTGGATCCGCCGCGTTCACGACACCGTCGACCGTCGACGGGTCATGATCTCGGGCGGCCAGGCGGAGCACGCCAAAATGGCGCCCATTTTTGCCCGGCTGCGACGGTCGACGCGCGAGGTACTTGCCCGCTATTCGGAAGAGCAACTCGACCTCATCGCGGATTTCTTACGGCGGACGGCCGCCATCGCAGCCCAGCACCGGCAAAGACTCCGCCGCTCATAACGACCGCTAGCCCCTCCCCCGCTTGCGGGGGAGGGTAGGGTGGGGCTCGGCGAACTCGTCGTTTGACAAATCCCACGTAGTGGTACATAGTGAAGCACTTCACTATGCAGTTCTCTGAGATCAAGGGCGAGTGCCGTTTCAACGGTACGCTGGCGAGCGACCGGGCGGGGCGCCTCTATGACAGCCGCTTCCGCGACGCACTTCGGTCGAGCCGTCGACCCTTGTCGGAAAAGGAGATGCGCACGGTGGAGGCAATGACGGCCCTACGCATCACCGCCCGGCTGACTCACGGGCTCATGGATCGCTGGGCCGACAAGCATGGCCTGAGTGAAGGTCGCCTGCACGTCCTTTGGGCGCTGAAGGCCGCACCAGAACGCCAAATGCCTCTGGGAGAACTGGCCGATCAGCTGGAGGTCACTCCGCGCAACGTCACCGGCCTCATCGATCATCTCGAACGCGACGGTCTGGTGGAGCGCATCGATGATCCGGCCGACCGCCGGCTGACCTATGCCCGACTGACGATGGCGGGCGCGAAGCGGCTGGAGGGCATGCGCGAACAGGGATTGGAGTGGCAGCTCAAGATCGCGGCCGGACTTTCGACCGAGGAGCTCGAGCAGCTCCGTCACGCGTGCCTGCAGCTAATCGAAAACATGACCGGCGCGGCGGTCGCGGAGAGGAGTGCATGACGAACAACGAGGCGCAAACGCCCGGCAACGCCACCGGCGGTCACCTTACCGAGGGGCTAACTCGCCGGCAGACGATCGGCGTGGTCGCGGGGACCATGCTCGCGCTGCTGCTGGCCGCGCTCGACCAGACGATCGTCGGGACCGCCATGCCGCGAATCGTTGCCGAGTTGAACGGCCTCAATTACTACACCTGGGTGATCACCGCTTACCTGGTCGCCTCGACGATCATGGTGCCGATCGCGGGCAAGCTCGGCGACCTCTTCGGTCGTAAGCCATTCCTGCTGGCCGGCATGATCGGCTTCGTCGTCGCCTCAGCGCTGTGCGGCCAATCGCACGGCATGCTCGAGCTGGTCATCTTCCGAACCATTCAGGGCATCTTTGGCGGCATGCTGTTCGCCACCGTCTTCGCCGTGATCGGCGACCTGTTTCCGCCCTCTCAGCGGGCGCGACTCGCCGGTCTGTTCGGCGCTGTCTTCGGTCTGTCGTCGATCGTTGGTCCGACCGCCGGCGGATACATCACGGACACCTGGGGCTGGCGCTGGGTCTTCTACGTCAACCTGCCGGTGGGCATCATCGCGGTCCTTCTCGTGCTGGCCACGATGCCATTCGTACGCTCATCGGCATCCTTGCGCGACATTGATTTCAAGGGCGCCGCGGCGTTGGTCGCCGGTCTCGTGCCGCTGATGATTGCGCTCTCGATCACGCGCGACCATGCGTGGACGTCCCCTCAGGTCCTGGGACTCCTTGGCGTCGCGGCCGTGATGCTCGCGCTTTTCTTCATCCTCGAGATACGATCCGATCACCCAATCGTCCCGTTCGACCTCTTCAAGAACTCCACCTTCAGCGTCTCCATGATCGTCGGCTTTCTCTCTGGCTTCGGGATGTTCGGCACGATCGTGTTCGTGCCCCTGATCTATCAAGGCGTCCTCGGCGTGACCGCCACCAACTCGGGTCAGCTGCTGACCCCAATGATGCTCGGCCTGATCGTCGCCAGCACGCTGGTCGGCCAGTTGATGGTGCGCATTCGCCTCTACCGTTTCCTCGGGACCGCCGGCGTTGCCGTCATGCTGGTCGGCATGTGGCTGCTCTCACAGGTGACGGTCAGCAGCTCACGCTTCGAAGTCGTGCGCGACATCGTCATCATCGGCGCCGGCCTGGGTTCGACCTTCCCGCTCTATCTCACCGCGGTCCAGAGCGCGCTGCCGCGGAACTTTCTTGGCGTGGCGTCCAGCCAGGTCCAATTCTGGCGGCAGATCGGCGGGACGCTTGGCACGGCCGTGCTCGGCTCAGTCCTGAGCCAGCGTCTGCCAGTCCACATCGGCGAGCAGGTGGCAGCCCTTCACCTCCCGGCGCAGGCGGCGCGCCTGGTCAGCAGCGGTGGAAGCAGCCCCCAGACACTATTCGATCCGGCGCAGATCGCAGCGAGCCGGGCCAAAGCGACGAGTGCCCTGGGATCACAGGGTGCCGCGATCTTCGACCAGGTGCTCCATGCGGTTCGCGTGGCCCTGGCGTCGACGTTGCACGAGGTCTTCCTCTACGGCGCCGCGGTGCTGATCATCGCCCTGGTCGCAACAGTCTTCCTCAAGGACGTGCCGCTGCGCGCCCGGCAGCCGGCCGGCGAGGAAGACGCACCGGTCGTCGCCGCTTAGCCTAGAGACCTCCTATTTGATCGTGGGTGGCGTCACTGCCGTCCATGTCACGCCGCCGTCGGTCGAGCGGACCAGCTTGTCCGCCCCGACCTGGGACCAGATTGTCTTCGCGTCGATGTAATTCCATGGAGCCAGGTCGAACTCAAGGCCATTCGCCAGCACCTGGCGCGTGGTCCATGTTTTCCCGCCGTCGTAGGTTTCGCTGAGGTCGGGTCCACTCGACACCAGCCAATGGCTGACATCGAAGAAGAACGCGCCGCCCTGCTGTAGGCCGCCCGGCGTCTGGATCAGGTTCGTCCAGTGCTGGCCGCCATCGTGGGTCGTCAGGATGTAGCTATGCGTCCATCCCTGGGTCGTCGGCGGCCGTGACGGATTGGGCTGGAAGGTCGGTGGCGGACCGCTCACGCCGAATCCGAGCAGCCCGTTCTTCCCGAAGAAAACCGGTGACTCGAGACCGACATTATTCGTCGCTGCTTCGGAAGGCAGGGGGAGGTCGACAGCCGACCAAGTGTTTCCGCCATCATGAGTCACCCAAAGCAGCGCTGTCGGATTCGTAACGGGAAGCGGCTTACCGCTCCCGTCCCAGGCATAGGTCTTGGATTGGTAAGCGGCTAGCCAACCGGTCTGGCTATCGGTGAACGTCAAAGTGCTTCCGAAGCTGGCCCCGGCCGGGAGGGAACCAACCGTGGTCCAGTGGCTGCCGCCATCGACCGTGTGCTGCAACGTCTGTTTCCCCCGAGCGAGCTCGCGCCCGACTATCCTCCATGCCTCGAGTTGCGTCAGAGAGAAGTCGGGTCCTCCCGGGTTTGACCAGTCGATTGGCAGATCGACAAGGGACCAGTGCGCGCCCCCATCGTGCGTCCGGTAGGTGCGTGGCACCATGTTGGAGGAGCCGGGAGCGCCCGGGATCTTGCTCGGCGGCAGCGTCGACGGCACGTCTTCGACCAGGTCGCCGTCCGTGGCATTCCAGAAGCGGAACGACCCGATACCTGAGCCATCAGGGATGCGGAACTGCTCGCGCCAGGTCTTTCCGCCATCGGTCGTGTTCATCACTACGGTCGGACCGTTGTGCACATACAGCTGGGCCACGATCCAGCCGGTGTCGGCCGAGACGAACTGCTCGCCGACGATCGAGTAGCTCGCGGCCGGCGGGTGAAGGCCGCCCATGCCGAAGGGCAAGCTGGCTGGCAGGGCCATCTCGCCACGTGAGACTCGCACACCAACGGTCGCCACCACAATCACAAGTGCCGCGAAAAAGACGGCGGCCGTCTGCATGATGACGCGGCCTCGACGCGAAGCCGCTCGCGCCGGGTTGTCTGGGATCGCGCGCAGTACCCGAACCACGAGGTCGGGACTCGGCGGCTGGTATTCGGCAAGCACATCGTTACGGACCGCGGATCGTGGTGAGGGTTTCATGTTGACTTCTCCTTGGAGGGATCGAATTCGAGTCGAAGGCGTCCGACGGCCCGATAGAGGCGGGCTTTGGCGGCGCCCGTCGAGAGGCCGGCCACGGCGGCCACTTCCTCGAGTGGGAAGTCGAGCCAGTAATAGAGGTAGAGGACGAGCCGGTCGGACCGCGAAAGGCGAGCAATCGTCTGCCGCAGGTCCGACGCGGTCATCGCTGCCTCGTCACTCCCCTGCGGTGGCCGGACCTGATCGAACCGGAGGACCGACCACCACCGACCCCGCTGAAGAGAGCGACACTCGTTGGCGACGATCGTCAGATACCAGCTTCGAAAGCCGCCGCGCTCGTTGCGAAAGCTCGCGAACTTGTTCCAGGCCTTGAGAGTGGCTTCTTGGACGGCATCCTCGGCCGCCATCCGCTGGCGCAGCATGGCGAAGGCGAGCCGGTAGGCCGGTTCAACGAGAGGTTTGATCAGATCGTCGAAGCCAGCGCGTTCCGCGGCCTTGCGCGCTCGGCTGAGCTGGTCGGCTGCCATGTCGGTGGCACGCTGGTGATCGACGATGATGCGGGCTCCTTTTCTCCGGGCAGCGCTGTGTGCTAACTGTATGACGCGCTGTCGGCGGCGCCAGTTGCATCGGGGCGGTCAGAAGGCCTGGCCGCTACATCGTCGGGCGAGGATACGGTGGGGAGGTCGCGTTGGGCGAGATCCCCACCCTGAGAGAGTGGCCTACTGGCCTTCGCTCACCTCGTAGAGCTCGTTCGCCGGATGGCCCGCCTTCTTATGCACCGCGGCGACGGCCTCCTTACTCGGCCCCTTCGCAAGGCAAAAGACCTTTCCGGCCTTTGAGTCCAGCCAGTACCGCACGTACTCGACCCCCGTCCCTTTCTGGGCTTCGACGTCCAGCTGATGGGCTTCCGCGAGCTGCTGCGGAGTCACGTGCATCCCTTCGTGGACATCCATAAACGTCGGCATGAACCAACCTCCTATTCCGGCTTACCGATTGACAGTGGACCTATGGTAGCTCGCCGCACTTAGTTCGGTCTCATGATCTGATACATCCCTAGGATGCAAGCCATAGCACCCAATCAAGCGGACGCCATCGTCGTCGGCGCCGGGCTCGCCGGGCTGGTCGCCACGGCAGAGCTTGCCGATGCTGGACGTCGAGTCATCGTCCTGGAGCAAGAACCTGAGCCATGGCTGGGCGGGCAGGCCTTCTGGTCGTTTGGCGGTCTCTTCCTTGTCAATTCGCCGGAGCAGCGGCGGCTCGGCGTTCGCGACTCCCATGAGCTGGCGCTGCAGGACTGGATGCGTACCGCCGGATTCGATCGCGCGGAGGACACCTGGCCACGTCAATGGGCCGAGGCGTATGTGAACTTCGCGGCCGGCGAGAAGCGGTACTGGCTGCGAGCCCGGGGCATCGGCTTCTTTCCGGTCGTCGGCTGGGCGGAGCGAGGCGGCTCCCTGCCTGGGGGCCCGGGGAATTCGGTTCCGCGCTTCCACGTGACCTGGGGCACGGGCCCCGGTGTCGTAGCACCCTTCGAGCGGCGCGTGCGGGAGGCCGCGGCTCGCGGCCTGGTCACGTTGATGTTCCGCCATCGGGTGGACGCCCTGACGGTCACCGGCGGCGGCGTCGATGGCGTGCATGGCGCGGTCCTCGAGCCGAGCTCAGTTGAACGAGGCCGACCAAGCTCGCGCGTCCAGATTGGCGAGTTCGACCTGCGCGCGCAAGCTGTGATCGTGACCTCGGGTGGACTCGGCGGCAACCACGACCTGGTCCGGAAGAACTGGCCTGCGCGGCTTGGCAATCCGCCGCGCCGGATGCTGACCGGCGTACCGGCCCATGTCGACGGGCGCATGCTCGCCATCGCCGAAACCGCCGGCGGGACGGTGATCAACCGCGATCGCATGTGGCACTACGTTGAGGGAATCCAGAACTGGAACCCCATCTGGCCGGACCACGGCATCCGTATCCTGCCGGGGCCGTCCTCCATGTGGTTCGACGCGGCCGGGAATCGATTGCCGGCGCCGCTCTTCCCCGGCTTCGACACCCTCGGCACGCTCGAGTACTTGAGGAAGACTGGCTTTGACCATTCCTGGTTCGTGCTGACGCAGCGGATTATCAGGCGGGAATTTGCGCTCTCCGGGTCCGAGCAGAATCCTGACCTGACGAACAAGGACATCGGACTCCTCCTGAAACGGGTCGTTTCGAAGTCCGGACCGGCCCCGGTTGAGGCATTCAAACGACACGGCGCTGACTTCGTCGTCGCTAACAACCTCGGTGATCTCGTCCGCGGCATGAACGCCCTGACGGACCAGCCGCTCCTCGACGCGGCCAAGCTCGAGCGTGAGATCACTGCTCGGGACGATGCGATCGCTAGCACAGCGACCGAAGACGCGCAGATCCAGGCGATTCGAACGGCCCGGGGTTACTTCGGAGACCGGTTGATTCGTGTCGCACAGCCGCATCGTTTACTCGATCCGGCCGCCGGGCCGTTGATCGCGGTGCGCCTCCACGTCCTGACTCGCAAGACGCTCGGCGGGCTTCAGACCGATCTTTCCGCGCGCGTGCTTGGATCCGACGGGTCTCCGCTGCCCGGCCTCTACGCTGCTGGGGAAGTGGCTGGGTTCGGGGGAGGGGGGATGCACGGATATCGGTCGCTCGAGGGAACGTTCCTTGGCGGCTGCCTGTTCTCCGGGCGAACCGCCGGGCGGGCCGTCGCGGCCGCGGTCATCTAGCAGGGCAGGGAGGCTAGCATTGCCAATGCCTAGCGTCAGGCGGATCGATTTCGGCTACTTCGTCCGGCCCGCGGTCGAGACCGAGACTGGCAAGCCCCGCGTCGAGGGTGTCCTTGGCTACGTCATCGAGCATTCGGCCGGCTTGCTTCTGTTCGATACCGGCCTAGGGGACGGCGACGCCGAGGTCGATGCGCATTACCGACCGGTGCGCCGTGGACTGCCCGACGCGATGAGCGCGGCCGGGCTTGCGGTCGATGATGTGCGCTGGGTGGCCAACTGTCATCTGCACTTCGATCATTGCGGCGGCAACCCGGCGCTCATCGGCCGTCCGATCTTCGTCCAGTCGCGCGAACTGGAGCAGGCTCGTACCGCCCTGGACTACACGCTGCCGCAGCTCATCGACTTCAGCGGCGCCGACTACCAGCAGCTCGACGGTGAGACAGAGATCCTGCCCGATGTTCTCGTCATTCCAACCCCAGGGCATACCGATGGCCACCAGTCGATCGCGGTTCGGTCCAGGGACGGCACGGTGATTCTCGCCGGCCAGGCGCTCAACACCGCGTTCGACTACGGGGCCGACCACTTAGCCTGGCGCGCGCGTCAGGAGGGGCGCGTCCAGGATCCGGCCCTGGGTTACCGGCCCTGGATCGAGCGGCTTCAACAACTCGATCCGTCCAGGATCGTGTTTGCCCACGATTACGCGGTGTGGGAGCCGGCCACTGGTCTCGTTACGAAGACCTAAAGCGTCCTTGTCGTTAGAGGACGAGAGCCATCGGGCTCTGCAGCAAGCGCTTGACCTCCTGGAGGAATTGCGCCGCCGTGACCCCGTAGAAGACCCGATGGTCGACCGACAGGGTGACCCGCATCCGCTTCCCCGGCACAACCTGGCCATCCTTGACCACGGCTTTGTCCTCGATCGAGCCGATCGCGAGGATGGCTGAGTCGGGTGGGTTGATGATGGCGGTGAACTGGTCGACGTCGTACATGCCAAGATTCGAAATGCTGAAGGTGTTGCCGACGTAATCCTGCGCTGCCGCCTTGTTGGCGCGCGCGCGCTCGATCAGCTGCCTGGCCTCGGTCGCGATCTCTTTGAGCGATTTCTGGTCGGCATTGTGCAGCACCGGCACGATTAGCCGATCCGGAAGGCCGACTGCGATTCCGATGTTGATATCGCGTTTACGCTCGATGTGGCCGTCGGCCCAGGAGGCGTTGACCTCGGGAAACTTCGTCAGCGCCAGGGCGACCGCCTTGATGATCAGGTCGTTGAGACTGATCGACTCGGACTTGTCGACCGCCTCGTTGAACATCTGGCGGAGACGGACGGCGTCGTCCATCGCGATCTCCGACGTGACGTAGAAATGCGGCGCCGAGAACTTGCTTTGCACCAGCCGCATGGCGACCGTTGACTGAAGCTTGGTGAGCTCGACGACCTCGACATCTCCAGTCGGACGAGCCGTCGGCTGCCGCTCCGTCTCCCTACCCCGCTCGCGGGGGAGGGTCGGGGTGGGGGCGGCCGAGCGCTGAGCGGCGGCCTCGACATCTTCTTTGGTGATCCGGCCGCCGGGGCCGGTGCCCTGGACGCGGCGCAGGTCGACGCCGTGTTCTTCGGCCAGGCGTCGGGCGACGGGCGAGACCCGCTGGCGCTCACCGTCCTGCTGCACAGAGGGACGGCGAATCACATTGAGGGCCGCCTGTGCCGCAGCCCCCACTTCGGTTCGGTCGTCCGGTCCGCCATGCGGGTACTGTTCACCGCCGGCATCGGCGGCCACCTGGGCGGTAGCCGCCACGGCTCGATCCGCCTGCGCCACAGGGGCCGCAGGCGCGCTCGCCGATGGCTTTGGCGCTTCCAGGGTGGCCGGCGCCTCGCTCTGCGGCGCCGCCTTCGGGGCCGACGGTGTCGAGGCGCCGTCGCCGATCTGGGCGATGACGGCGCCGATCGGCGCGCTTTCACCCTCGGCGACAACGATCTTGCTCAGCTTTCCTGAGGCATAGGCCTCGACCTCGATGTTGGCCTTGTCGCTTTCGATCTCGACCAGGGGCTCACCCTTCTTGACGTCCTCGCCTTCTTTTTTGAGCCAGTGCAGGATCTTGCCGGTCTCCATCGAGTCCGACAGGCGCGGCATCTGCACGTCGGCCATGGGTCTAGTTCTTTCCAAGCAGGGCTTTCGCGGTGATGATGACGTCGGCCTTGCCGGGGAAGGCGATCTTCTCCAGCCGCTTGTTGTACGGCGCCGGCACCTCGGCGGCGCCGATCCGGGCCACTGGGGCATCCAGGTAATCGAACGCCTCCTCGTAGACGCGGGAGGCGATCTCGGAGCCGACGCCGTAGGAGCGCCATCCCTCCTCGACGGTGATCAACCGACTGGTCTTCTTGACCGACTCGATCACCGGCGCCATATCGAGCGGCCGCAGCGCGCGCATGTCGACGACCTCGGCGCTGATGCCTTCCTTCTCGAGTTCGGAGGCCGCCTCCATGGCGACGATCAGCATGCGCGAATGCGCGCAGATCGTGATCTGCTCACCAGGTCGCTTCACCTCGTTCTTGTCGAGCGGCACCAGGTATTCGCCTTCGGGAACCTCGCCCTTGACCGCGTAGGTGCCCTCGTTCTCGATGAACATCACGGGATTGTCGTCGCGGATGGCGGACTTCAGCATGCCCTTGGCGTCGGCCGGGGTTCCCGGTGCGACGACCTTCAACCCGGGCACGTGGGCGAACCAGTTCTCGTGACTGTGTGAGTGCTGTGCGCCCAATTGGTGGCCGCCGCCGCCGGGAGTGCGGATCACCAGCGGGACCTTCGTTCCGCCGCCGAACATGTAGCGGATGTGGGCCGCGGCGTTGACCACCTGGTCCATCGCCACCATGATGAAGTTGACCGTCATCATCTCGGCCACCGGCCGCAAACCCGACATGGCAGCGCCTATGGCGGTGCCAATGATGATCTCCTCCGCGATCGGCGTATCGAGCACGCGCCTCTCGCCGAACTCCTTCATCAAACCGCGGGTGACCTTGAAGGATCCGTCGTAGAGCCCGATGTCCTCCCCGAGGAGGAACACGGCCTCATCGCGCTTCATCTCCTCGCGGAGCGCCTGGTTGAGGGCGTCGCGCATGGCGAGGACCGCCATCAGCTCGCCACCGCGTCGGCATAGACGTCACGGTAAAGGTCCTTGGGATCGGGCTCGGGACTCTCGTCGGCGAACTTCACGGCTGCCTCGACCTGGGCGGTGATCTCCTCGTCGATCCTTTGGAGTTCCTGGTCGTCGAGCATCGTCTGTTTCTTCATGGACTCGGCGAGGCTGAGGATGCCGTCGCGCGACTGCCAATCCTTGACCTCGTCCTTGCCCCGGTAGGTGTCGGGGTCGGACATCGAGTGGCCGCGGTAGCGATAGGTGACGCACTCCAGCAGGCTGGGCTCGTGCTTCTCTCGCGCCTGGGCAACCAGCTGGTCGGTGATCCGGCGTACCGCCAGCACATCCATGCCGTCGACCCGCTCGCCGGTCATGTCGTAGGCGCAGGCCTTCTTCCAGATCTCGGTGACCGCGGACGCGCGGCTGACGGCCGTGCCCATTCCGTAGAGGTTGTTGACGCAGACGAACACGATCGGCAGATGCCACAGCTTGGCGACGTTGAGCGACTCGTGGAAGGCGCCGATGTTGGTGGCGCCGTCCCCGAAGATGCTCATCACGACGTCGTCTTTTTTCTCGTAGTTGATGGCGTAGGCGCTGCCGCAGGCGATCGGGAGCGACTGGCCGACGATGGCGTAGCCGCCGTAGAAGCGATGTTCCTGGCTGAAGAGGTGCATCGACCCGCCCCGGCCACGCGAGGTACCGGTCTCTTTACCGAAGAGTTCGGCCATCACGGCGTTGGGGTCGACTCCCTTGGCGATGGCGTGGCCGTGCTCGCGATAGGTGCTGTAGACGTAGTCCTTTGGCCGAAGCGCCGAGATCGTGCCGACGATGGTCGCCTCTTCGCCGATGTTCAGGTGGCAGAACCCACCGATTTTGGCCGCCTGGTACATCTCCGCCGTTTTCTCTTCGAAGCGGCGGATGAGCAGCATCTCCCGATAAAGCTTCAGAAGGCTGGCTTTGTCCGTCAGCGAGTCCTTCGATGGGCTGGTGGCGGGGCGCTCTTCGACCTTCATGATGGCTCCTGGAATGGAAATGGCCGGGACCGATGCGAAATCGCTTCTATTGTATCTATAGATGATTTCTATGGATCGCTACTCGAGCGATAGGACAGACGGTGCGCCATCGGGCAAAAACCCCTTCTGGGCGTGACGCGCGGTGACCACGGTCTTGATGTTGCCGCGGACGTTGAAGTCGCCGACGACCTCCATGAACCGAGGGTCCAGCAGAGCGGCCAGGTCGTCGAGGATGCGGTTGACCGCCGCCTCGTGGAAGACCTCCTCGTTGCGGAATTTGTTGATGTAGAGCTTCAACGACTTGAGCTCGACCAGCTTCTGATCCGGGATGTAGCGGATGCGGATGGTGGCGAAGTCGGGGAAGCCCGAGTCGGGCGCGAGACAGGTGAACTCCGGGATCGTGAAGGAGATCTCGTAGTCGCGTTCGGGCTTGCTATTGGGAACCGCCTCGAGCGTCGACTCCGCGATCATCCTCGCGCCGTATTTCATCGGTCAATGCTACCGCGGTACTGCCTGGCGGCCGGAAGGATGCGCCTCAGGGCGTGACAGTGAAGGCGATGCGCGAGCTCGTGACCGTGCCGTCGCCGCTGGTCACCTGGACGATGTAATCCTGGACGACGCGGCCGGCCGGAACCTTGACCGTCAGCGTTGATGGGTTGACGAAGGCGACGGCCAATCCGTCGAAGCCGCCGCTCGGGCTCGCCAGCGGGATGAATGAGACCCGAAGCATCTTTCCATCGCTAAAGCCGCTGCCTTGAACGGTGACCAGCGTGTCCTGCGCCGCCGAGGCCTGGGTTGGGCTGACGGACTGGATGCTCGGTCCGGTGGACGGCGCGCTCGTCGTGTCTGTCCCGCGCAGCACCAGGTCGGCTGGCAGCGGGGCGAGGGGCATTGCGGTGCCAGCCTGGCGGCGCCATTGTGGGATGTCCGTCAGCGCGACCGTGATCGGCAAGACCCGCCCGCTTCCAGTCAAGATGCCGACCACCTTGCCGCCGGGTCCGACGACCGGACCACCCAGGTTGCCGGGCAGAGTGTCGACCCGCAAGGCCAGTTGGGTATCGCTGCGCAGGACGACGACGGCCGGGGTGGCGGTTCGCAGGTTGACGACTTTGGGGCTGGCCAGTAGCACCACCGGGTCATCCACCTGGAGGGTGGCAGGATCACCGAACGCCAGCGGGGTGCCGTTATTGGTGGCTCGCACCATCGCGATGCCCAGGCCGGAGTCGATGCCGATCAGGCGCACCGGATGCGAGCCGCCGGTGTTATCGACGAGCCGCAGACTCGCGCTGCCGTTGACGACGCTGGCGGCGGTGAGAAAGTCACCTTGCGGATCGAGGAGAAATGCGGTGGCGAACGATTGGTCGTTGACGACCGTCATCACGCCCTCGAGGTCGCGGTCGAGCTCCTCGGGTAGCAGCACCGCGGAGGGCGGCGCGGTGGGGGTCGGGGTTGCCGCGGGCGTGGCAGCTGGCGGCGCCGCGATCAACCATTGGCCCGCTTTCGGCAGCAGGACGGCGATGCCGACCACCACGAGGGAGATGACCAGGGCCACGAGCGCCTGGTCCAGCCGGCTCTTGGGAATGCGGCTCACGGTGATTCAACGCAGGACGGCGGCGCTTTCTTGGGCTCGGCCGGTTACCGATATATTCATCACGATGCGGTTGCGGAACACGGAAACGGGTGTGGTGCAGCCGCTGGAGCCCGCCTATTCGCCGGTCCGCGTCTACGTCTGCGGCATCACGCCATATGACACGACCCACCTGGGTCACGCTTTCACCTTCGCCACGTTTGACGTGCTGGTGCGAGCGCTGCGCGCCGCCGGGCACGCGGTTCGCTATGTGCAGAACGTAACCGACGTCGACGACGACATCATCCGCCGGGCTCGCGAGCTGGGCAAAACCTGGAACCGGCTGGCCGCCACCGAGACCGCGCTGTATCAGGCCGACATGGCTGCCCTGAATGTGCCCCCGCCCGACGTGTTCCCGAGGGCCAGCCAGACCATCCCGAAGATCATCGACCTCGTGCGCCGGCTCGAGGCGCAGGGCCATGCGTACCAGCGCGGGGGCAACGTGTACTTCCGCGTCGGTAGCGTGACCGACTACGGCCGGCTTGGCCGGCTGAGCCGCGAGGAGATGATCAAGTTGTCCGCGCGACGCGGTGCCGATCCCAACGACCCGCGCAAGCAAGACCCGCTCGATTTCGTGCTCTGGCAAGGAAGCGCGCCGGACGAGCCGCGCTGGGAAAGCCCGTGGGGCGAGGGACGACCCGGTTGGCACATCGAGTGTTCGGCGATGGCGCTCGAGCACCTGGGCGAGCAGCTCGACGTGCATGGCGGCGGCTCTGACCTGATCTTTCCCCATCATGAAAGCGAGATCGCGCAGTCGGAGTCGGTGACGGGCGTCCGGCCCTTCGCTCGCATCTGGGTGCACGTGGGCATGTTGCGCTACCAGGGCGAGAAGATGAGCAAGTCGTTGCGCAATCTCGTGCTCGTTGCCGACCTGCTGCGGCGCTACGACGCCGATAGCATCCGGGTGCTGCTGCTCCGCCATCACTACCGCGAAGCGTGGGAATACACAGCGGACCAGCTGGACGACGCGGCGGAATGGACTCGACAATTGCGGGACGCAACCCGCGGTATCGGGACCGGCGGCGGTGAGAGTCCGCTGGCCGTACGGGCCGCCCTCGAGGACGATCTCGACACGCCGCGCGCTTTGCGCGTACTCCACGATGCGGTCGCTGGTGGCGACGGCGGCTGGCGAAGCGCCGCAGAAATCCTCGGGCTTCGACTCGGGGCCTGAGGGAACGAAAAAGGCGCCCGGGTGGCGGGCGCCTTTCTCTAATGGGGGAGGGAGCTAGTTAGTCGTTCCCCTCACGCGAGGTCGTCTGGACTTCCGGCTTGTCTGCCTTCTCGACCTCGGGCTTCTCAGCCTTGTCTTTTTCCGGCTGCTTGACTTCCGGCTTCTCGACGTTCGGTTGGGTTGACTCAGCCTTGATTTCGGCAACCGCCGCGGCGTATTCCGCGGTCAGGTTCGTAATCGTGGCGCAAGTCGCGGTCTCGATGGCGGTCACCCGGGCAGCCAGTGCAACCGGGTTGTTGCCGTCTTCCTCATCGGTGTTGGTCTTGAGTTCCGCGATGGCGCCGTTGGCTTCGCTGACGATTTCGCTGAGGGCTGACGAGGTCTCGACGTTGAGCTCGGTCACTTCAGCTTTCGCCTCGCCGGTCAGGGACGACGGGGCGGTCACGGTGAATTTGGCAGCGCACGCCGCAATCGCGGCGTCAGGCGTTGCCGTCGGGGTCGTGTCGTCGGCGAGGCTTGCCACGCTCGTCCAGAGCGTGAGTCCGCCGGCGACGATAAGGGCGCCGAAGACGTTTCGGTTCATGCACTCTTATACGGACCTCATCGAGGGGATATTCGTAACGATGTCGCACCCAGGTCACGCCCGGGCTACGCAGCCGTGATGCGCCAGGTTATGTAATGCGATGAACGCGCGGTAATCCCGGCGGCGGGAACGCGGGGAGATCCGTTGGGCCGCGGCGGTCGAGGTCCTCTCGCAAGGCGGCGGTCTCGCGCACCAACCGATCGACATCGATCGTCATGCAGCTCGGCCGGTAGGCCTCCAGCTTGGCAAGCCCGTGGCCGAGCTTGGCAACGGCGCCGCGCCAGTTGCCCCGCCGCCAGTGATAAAAGCCAACCCCGACCTGCAGGATGCCTTGGTAGAGGTAGCGGACGTCGTCCGGCTCGCGCATCCAGATGCCCTCGAGTGTTTCGTGCTGCTCGAAGAATTCCTGCCGGTTGAACTCGTCGATGCCATGCAGCAGGGCATCCGGTGGGGCGTCATTGCACCGTGCGGTGCGGCGGGGCGCGGTCTTCTTCACGCCGAGCTCTGGCTGTTGGTCAGCGAGACCTGGGCCTCATCGCCGTCGGGCGATGCCCCGGGCAATTCCAGATAGAAGGTGGTGCCCTTGCCCTCGAGACTGTTCGCCCAGGCGCGGCCACCGTGGGCTTCGGCCACCCGGCGCAAGAGATAGAGGCCGAGGCCCTGGCCACGCTCCGGCTGCTGGTCGGCCACGGGAGCGAACAGCTCCTCCAGTCGATCGGCCGACATGCCGGGGCCATCATCTTTCACGATCAGCTGATAGCGGTCGTGGCTCGCCTGCCGCAAACGAAGCTGCACCACGGTGGCGCTCCGCGCGTGCTTGAACACGTTGTGCAGCATCTCGTCGAGCGCGGCCTCGAGCAAGGTGGGGTCGCCCCACACGTCCGCCTGGGTGTCGAGCTGGAGGCGGAGCTCCATGCCAACGCCGGCCATCCGCTCGCGGATGCGTCGCGCCGCCTCCTGGGCGACGGCGCCCAGGGAAACGCGGACGGTGAAGGCCAATTCGAGCGGAAGACGAGAGAGCAGCAGCACCTGATCGGCGATCCGCATCAGGGTCTCCGATTGCTGCGCCAGCCGCTCGGCGACGAGCGGCATCTCGTTGGCGGGGACCTCGTTGTTGCGCAGCATGTCGGCGTAGCCGCGGAGGATGGCGAGCGGCTCCTTGACCTCCTCCGACGCCAGCCGCAGCGCCGAGACGGGCGTCCGCGATTGGCCGTTGGTTGGCGTCGATGGCTCCTGCAACCGGGGCGCCAGCAGCCCGGCCACCACCAGGAGCAGATCCTGATCCTCGGGCGAATAGACCCGGGCGCCCTTGCCCAGTACCGCGAGGGTTCCCTCGAGCTCCCCCGACTTGCCCTGCCAGCTGGTGCCCAGGTAGCTCACGATGCCGAGCTGTGCTCGCATCTGCAGGCTTTTGAACGGCTGGCGCTTGCCGGCATCCGCAACATTGAGAACGCCACCCTCGCCGGCATTGTCGACGCTGCTGAAGGTCGACTCGAGCGGTAGGCGCAAGCCCGACGTGATGGCGGGGCCGCTCTCGACGATGGCCGCCATGATTTCGAGCGTGTCGTCATCGATCTTGCCGAGAAACGCCGCGCGCCCATCGAGCGCCTCGATCAGGCACGCCAGGGCACGATCGACGAGGTCGGGAAGGGGCCGATCGAGATTGGCGACCACCAGGCGGCGGACCACGCTCAGGGGAGACTGGGGGTCAGGGCTCATGAAGGGGCGCCCCCGGTTATAGCACGCCCGGCATCGGAGATGACACGTGGCCTTTCCAGACCGGGGCCGCTTATAGAATTTGCCAGCATTGGCTGAGGTATCCAACGGCCGCGCGAACCTGCACCTGCACAGCATCTTCAGCGACGGCGAGCTCGAACCGGCTGAGGTGGTGGACGCTCATGCCGCCGCCGGCTTCAGCGCCATTGCGTTGACCGACCACGATACGCTGGCCGGGATCGACGCGCTGGGCGGTCTCGAGGGACGCTCGCTGCGGATGATCGCCGGGGTGGAATTGTCGATCGAGGATGAGCCAGCCCGCGGGCTGGTCGACGTTCACCTGCTCGGCTACGGCTTTGCAGTCGGCGATCGGCGGTTGCGACGGCGGCTCAACGAAGCCAGCGAGGCACGCGAAGCACAGAAGGTCGAGACCGTTCGCCGGCTGGCAGCGGCGGGATTCAAGGTGGCGTGGGGCGACGTGCGATCGCGGGCGCGCGGCAACGTGGGTAAGCCGCATATCGTGGCCGCCATCGAGGCGGCCCAGCCGGGTGTGGTGCGCGAGGAGCTCTACGCCGCGATGGGCCCAGGTGGTGTGGCCCACGTGCCCCGAACAAAAGAGATGTCGCTCGACGAAGGGGTCGATTTGATTGGGGCGGCCGGCGGGGTGACGGTGCTGGCACACCCCGGCGTCTACCGCCACGTGTCCGACCTCGAAGTGCTGTTTCGAACCTGTGCCGTCGCCGGCGTTCTGGGACTGGAGGTGACCTATCCCCAGGCACCCGATGATCCCTACGGGCCGAAGAGTGCGGCGCTGATGGAGCGCTTCGCCAGGGTGGCGGCGTCATATGGATGGGTCGCGACCGGCGGCGACGATTTCCACGGGCCGCAGGTGACGCCGCTGATTCGCCTGGCGGGCTGGACGGCGACGCCGGCGGGCAGCGTCGACGAGTTGCTCGCCCGCCGCAGCTAACGCGTCGTCAGGAATCGCGTAATCGCTTCGACCACCGCATCGGGCCGGTCGAGCGGAAGGAAATGCCCGCCTGGGTCGATGATCTCGACGGTCGAGTTGCGGAATTTGTGCTGGAGGACCTCCGCCCAGCGTGGCTCGAGGAAGGCGTCGTTCGCACCCCAGAGGATCAGCGTCGGGGTCTCGATCTCTTCGATGTGCTTCGACCGGCCCACGAGGTCGCGGTTGTTGAGCGCGCGAGCGGCTCGCAAGTAGGCGCGCCGCCCGCCCAGATCCTGGAAGGGCCGCGTCCATTCGTCGACGACCTCGTCGGTGACGCGGTCCGCGTTGACGATGCCTTTCTCCAGTCCCTCCCGCAAACCCTTGCGCATGTCGATGTTGACCATGATCTGGTCCCACGCCGGTTCTTTGAGCCGCGCGATCACCGGCACCGGCCAGTTGTTGTCGACCGCGCTATCGATCAAGATCAGCCGGGCTACCCGGTCTGGTTCGTCGACCGCCATCAGCTGCGCGACCCCGCCGCCTATGTCGTGGCCTACGACCGCCGCCTGGTGGATGCCGATGGTTTCCATAAACGCGACCATGTAGCGCGCCTGCGCCGCAATGGAGAGGTCGGCGTCGAGCCGTTTGTCGGAGTCACCGTAGCCGAGCAGGTCGGGCGCCAGCACATCGAAGGTCGCCGACAGCGGATCGATCACGTCTCGCCAGAGGTACGACGAGCTCGGAATTCCGTGCAAGAGGAGAATCGGGGGCCCCTGCCCCTGGCGGACGTAGGCGATGTCGCCGGCGAAGGTGCGGATCTTCCGCTTGCCCCGTGCGAGCGGCGCCATGCTGATGAGCTCGGTGGTCATCGATGGCGAGACGCTTGGCGTTGCCGGGCGCTCGAGGGCTGATGGCGGCGCTGCGAAACGGGGCGGTGGTTCGTAGGGCGCTGCGGGCGCGGTCGGGGCTGGCGCGGGGGCGGGTGCCACGGCCGTCGGAGTGAATGGTTGGGCTCCGCGCCGCTGCAGGATGATGTTGGTCGAGCCGGCGCGCGCGATCAGTTGGTTCTGCTGGTCGAGGACGTCGGCCTCGGCGACGGCGACCTGCTGGCCGCGCTGCACCACCCGGCCGATCGATCGGAGCATGCCGGAATCGGCAGTGGCCGCCTTCAAGAAGTTGACGTGGAGCTCCGCCGTGGTGAAGGTCTCGCCTGGCGCGAGCGTGCTGAAGACCGCAAAACCCATCGCACTATCGGCGAGCGAGGTGATCGCGCCGCCGTGCACCACGTTGTTCGGGTTGTAGAGCTGGCTGGTCGCGGGCATCTCGAAGGTTGCGCTGCCATCGGCCACCGCGATGAAGCGCATGTTGAGCAGCCGCAGGTAGGGCGGGGGAGGCGCGGCGCCACGCAGGGCGGCTTCGAGGAGGTCACGACCGGACGGTTCGGCCGGTGCGGCCATCGCCACGCATTGTACGGCCGAGGCTGCCTGCGCACCTGACAGGTTTTGGTCTGTGCGTGACCATGATTTTTGGTTACGGCGCGTCCGTAACGGCCGCGTGACGGTCGTGTGATACATCGTCGCGGCGATGCAAGCCATCGTCACCGGGAACAGTTGGTCCTGTGTAGGCCGCGTCGACCTGCAAATAGGGGGAGAGAAAAGGGGGACTTTTCTGAAGTACGCCGCGCCGCGATTTGCTACGCATTCGGCCGTTCTGCTGATGGCAGCCGCGATGCCATGGGTCGTGTTCCATGTCCCGGTCGGCGCTTCCCCAGCGATGGCCGGCGGCACGGTTCCCGGTGTTGCCCTGGCGCAAGCACCCTTCGGTCGCGCGGTCGACGGCATTGGATGGTCGATGAGTGGCTCGCTGGTCGTCCCGGCGCTCCCCGCAACCCCGCCCGCAGAGAAGCACCGCGACATCATCTATTACCAGGCGGTCGATGGCGACACGCTCCGGGCCCTGGCCGCGAAGTACGGCTTGTCCGTCAATACGCTCCTCTGGTCGAACTCCAACCTGGTTGACCGATTGACAGCCGGCCAGACGGTCGTCATCCCGCCGGTGGACGGCGTCCTCGTCAAGGTCGCGGCCAAGGACACGGTTGCCTCCCTGGCCCAGAAGTATCGCGCCGAGTCCGACGCGATCATCGAGTTCAACCTGCTTCGTCATCCCGAGACGCTGACGGTGGACGACTACTTGATGGTGCCCTACGGCGTCGGTCCCGAGCCGGCGTCCGTCCCGCAGCCGACCGCCCAGACGGTCAGCGCCGGCAAGCGCTCCTGGTACGTCACGCCCGTCTACTCCTCGGGCGGGGCCAGCTATCCGTTCGGCCAGTGCACCTGGTACGTCAACACCCGGCGGCCGGCGCCCTGGGGTGGCAATGCGTGGCAATGGTTTGGACGGGCGCGCGCCTACGGCCGTCCCGAAGGACCCACCCCCCGGGTCGGCGCCATCATGGTGACCTGGGAGTCACCGTACTGGGGCCATGTCGCCTACGTCGAGCAGGTCTACGCCGACGGCAGCTGGCTGGTCTCGGAAATGAACTACGCGAGCCCGAACGGCGGAGGATGGGGGCGGGTCAGCTACCGCCACGTCATCCCGGGCACGATTCCCCTCATCGGCTTCATCTACTAACCCTCGGCACACTCCTCGAGCAGCCGCCCAACCGCCAGCACCCGGACTTCGCCCATCCATGGCCCCACGACCTGCACGCCGACGGGAAGGCCGCCCGCGTGGCCGAAGGGCACCGATAACGCCGGGAGTCCCGTCAGGTTGAATGGCGCGGTCAGACGCACCAGGGCGCCGTCGACCGGTTCCTCGCCGCCGCGCCAACGCACCGTTCGATCGCCGATGACGGGCGCGCTGATCGGCGTCGTCGGCAAAAGCAAGACATCGACGTCCCGGAAGATACGCTCGAGCGCCGCCCGAAGGCGGCCTCGCATCCGCTGCGCCAGCACGTAGTCGGCGCCAGCGACCAGCGCGCCGAGCTGCAATCGGATCCGGACATCGGCGCCGTACGCCCGCGGCCGCGTACGGATCCAGCGTTGATGGACGGCGCTCGCCTCGGCGCGAAGGGTGACCAGCTGGATCGCGATCGTCCACTCCATCTCCGAAACCGTCACCTCGCGAACCCGCAGTCCCCGCCGCCTCAGGGCGGCGGCGGCGGCTTCCACCTGGTGCGACACACGCGGCTGCACCTTCCGGACAATCGGTCCTTTCAACACGCCAACCCGCAAGCCGCGAGTCGATGCCCGCCGGGCTCGCCGCCCAGCATCCAGACCGGTGAGCACATCCAGCAGCACACCGGCGTCGGCAACCGTCCTCGCCAGTGGACCGGCATGGTCGAGCGACCACCCGAGCGGGAAGGTCCCCTCCAGGGGAATCGCCCCGAACGTGGGTTTCAGTCCGACGCAGCCGCAGAGCGAGGCCGGCACCCGGATCGATCCACCGGTGTCCGACCCCAGGGCGCCGGCGCAGAGCCCGGCCAGGACCGCGATCGCCGAGCCGCCGCTCGAGCCCCCGGGGCTGCGGGAGGGGTCGCGTGGATTGCGGGCGATGCCCCACCAGGGGTTGGCGTTGCTGACGCCGTAGGCAAACTCGTGCAGGTTGGTCTTCCCGAAGATGATGGCGCCGGCCGCCCGCAGCCGGGCGACCACCGTCGCGTCCCGCGACGGCACCCAGTCCTTGAGGATTCGCGAGCCCGCGGTCGTCCTCACTCCCCGGGTGGCAAACAGGTCTTTGACGGCAATCGGCACGCCCAGCAGCGCTCCCGACTCGCCCTGTGCCAGCCGGCGCCCTGCCCGTCGGGCGTCCTGCCGAGCCCGCTCCCCGGGAGGCGTGATAAAGGCGTGCAAGCTGCTCGCCTGCTCGATCCGCCGGCTGTAGGCGTCGACCAGCTCGAGCGGGGCCACCTTCCGCTGGCGGAGCGCGCGCGCGATCTCGACCAGCGACGCCGAGGTCATCGCCTCAATCGCCGTCATCCCAGTCCTCAAGCGCCATCGCCGCCCTCAGTTCTTCGACCAGTGCCAGGTACCGCTTCCAGGCCGGCAGCAGGTCGGCGATCTCCCGGGCGGTCAGCCGAAGGCCGGCGGCTCGCCCGGCGGCGGCCAATTCTTCCCTCTCCGTCACCGGCACAGTATGCAATCCGTGGCGGCTGCCAGGTGAGCGGCTCCATCATTACTTGCGAGTGCGAAAAAGTTTGACAAGAGTGATTCCTCCGCCCTAAGCTGCCACTGCCGCTTACCGGCTCTTGGGGAGGCGCAGGGTGGCGGTGGCGCTGCCGTTCATCCAACCTTTATTGCTGAGGAGCCTAAGAACAATGCTGCTTGTGGAAGTCCGCCGTCTTGACATCGCCCCCAACACCGACCAGTTCTGGACCATCGTTTCCCGCATCAACGGCCCTGAGTTCATGGGCGTTCTCTATCGCGCGCGCGAGGCGATCTTCGACAGCGCCGGGATCGCATTCACCCTCGACCTCCTGAACAAGTTCCTCCAGTTCGGCGTGACCAAGAGCTGGTCGGCGTCGGACGAGGGAGAGCTCTTCATGGGATCGGCGCCGGTGGTCGGCTGGCTGCGCGTTCGGCGCCCCGGATCCGCCACCCTGCGCGAGCTGCGCTCGGACGACGTCCACTTCATGGAGCTCGAGCACGCGGCCAAGCCGGCGTTCATCGAAGTCGGCATGGCCTACCGCGCCGGGACCGAGAAGATCCGCACCGACTTCCTCAAGCGGGTTCGCACCGCCGCCCAGGAGGCGCTTGGCCAGGAAGTCGGGACTCCGTCCTCGTGGCCAGTGCTCGCCCCGGTGGGCAGCCACAACTTCGATGCCATCCGTAAATCCCGTCAGTCGATCAACGAGGCGAGCGCCGAAGAGAACGCGGCGATGGCCGCCTTCACCACCCCAGAAATCCGGGCGCTCATCCGCGATCTCGAGCGCGTCGGATCACTGACCGTCTCGGATCTGCCGAAAGTGTTGGGCGAGGCCCAGGGAACGGCGGTCGCCGGGCGGCTCGGCGAGCTCCGGCAGCTCGGCCTGATCCAGTCGGAGTACGTGATCGTGTGCTCGCGCACCGGCAACGCCGTGCTGCGCACCGACGACCCCAACAAGTTGCAGAAGATGGCCCCCGATTGGATGAAATGCGCCTGCGGCCGGCCGCTCAACGAAGAGCGCGTCGATCAGGTCATCATGCCGACCGAGCGCGCCACCGCCCTGAACGACAAGGGTCGGTGGATGACGACGCTCGCGACCGCGATCCTTCCCAAGCTCGGCATCAGCCGCGAACAGGTCATCATCGAGGCCAGCCCGCAGGGCACGGATATCGTTCTCGACCTGAGCGGCGACCTGGTGCTCGTCCAGCTGAAGGATCGCGAGTTCAACCTGGCCGACGCCTACGCGTTCAACGCCAAGGTTTCGCGCATCAAGGCAGCCGAAGGCGTGATCGTAAGCAACGAGGGCCTGTCGGGCGATGCCAAGAAGCTCGTCCAGGAAGAGCTCGGTCCGCAACGGGCCCGGATCACGGATCCCTTCCGCATCTCGTTCGTGGAAGGCGTTCAGGGTCTCGAGCACGAGCTCGGCCGGGTGGTGGAGCGGCGTCGCCGCCAGTACTTCCTGCGGGCACTCGGCGACCTGGCGACCATCCAGGGGCTCAACATCGGGCAACTGGCGCTGGCCAAGGTCGAGGCCGGTGGCCGTGCCGGTAAAGAGATCACCGTCGCACCGGAGGCAGTCCCGGCCGAAGCCTAGGTAAACCGACTTTGGGTTCGCGTGGGAAAAACTGAAACGCGGGCGCGTAGTGTTAGAACATGCGAACCCTTAGTCTCGTTATTGGCGGAATAGCCATCCTGGCGGGCGCGGTCTGGATCCTGCAAGGCTCCGGTGTGCTGCCGGGAAGTTTCATGACCGGACAGCGGATGTGGCTCATCATCGGCATCGTCGTCGCCATCATTGGCGTGGCGCTGGCCTACAACGGGATCCGCCGACCCGCTAGCCGCTAACCGGTTGGCCCGCAACCGGCCGCTGATCATCGGCCTCGGGGCCGGGGTGCTGGCCCTGGGCGCCGACTACCTCGTCCACGCGCTGTTCACCGTGGCGTTGCTTCCGGAGCAGGCGGGCTTCCTGCTGCTCAAGGTGCTACCACTGTCGACGTTCGAGAACTTGCTCAAGACGCTCGGCGTGCTCGCCCGGCCGCTGCTCCTCCTGGGCGCGACGGTCGTCATCATCGCCCTCTACGCCGCCGCGGCGCTGGTCGCCGCCCGGCTCTTTCCCGGCATCTACGTCGCCGTCGTCACCGCGCTGGCGGCGTTGGTCGGCGGTGTGGTCGCGATCGCGGCCTTCTCGCCCGGGGACTCTGCGATCGGTGTCGTGGTTGAGGTCGTACTGCTCGCCGCCACTATTCCGCTGGTTGATCGCATCCTCGACGGGCTTGCGTCGGCCGGTACCGTGAATGAAGATCGCCGAATCCTGTTGCGCAACCTCTTTTATGGCGCGGTGGGGATCGCCGTCCTGGGGATCGGCTACGTCAACATCCGGCGGTTCACGACGGCGCTCGCCGTCACCGAAGGGACCCACGCTGGGACGGAGATCACGGACGTGAAGGATTTCTATGAAGTCGAGAAAGACCTTGGTGGCCCAACCGTGGTCAATGCCTCCACCTGGCGCCTGAACCTCCCGACGCGCTCGCTCACGTATGACCAGCTGCTGGCGATGCCCGCCGACGAGTTGGAGCTCACCCTCGAGTGCATCAGCAATGACATCGGCGGCACGCTGATCAGCAACGGCATGTGGAAAGGGCCGCGAGTCTCCGACGTGCTCGCCCTGACCACCGTGCCCTCGGACGCGATCTGGATGCTGATGGAAAGCGCCGACGGCTACACCGAAAGCTTTCGGCTGAGCGAGCTCACGCCAGACCACCTCCTCGCGACCCATCTCAACGGAGCGCCGCTGACCGTCGCACACGGCTTTCCGGCGCGCTTCATCTTTCCCGGCCACTACGGCATGAAGCAGCCCAAGTGGGTCACGCGGATCCGGTTCTCTTCCCAGGACCAGCCAGGCTACTGGGAAAACAACGGCTGGGACGAACAGGCGATCGTCAAGACGATGTCGCGCATCGACCGTCCCGCCGACGGTTCCGCACTCGCCGCGGGATCGGTCCAGTTTGGCGGTATCGCCTTCGCCGGCTCGCGCCGGATCAATGGCGTCGAGTTGAGTTGGGACGGTGGCCGCTCCTGGCAGCCGGCGGTGCTGCAAGCCGAGTTTTCACCCTACGCCTGGCGCTTCTGGCAGTTGACGACCAACCTGGCCGCCGGACATTACAACGTCAGCGTGCGGGCGCGCGATGGTGAAGGAACGTTACAAACGTCGAAGACGTCTGGCACGCTTCCCAACGGCGCCGACGGCTACCACACCATTACGCTCGATCTCGCTTAGGCGATCTCAGCCGCTTCTCAGGACGGCTTCAGCCAGATTCGTGAGCCGCCCTCTACCGTAAGGTTCGAGGCCAAAAGAAACGCATGAATCGGCCCGTTGTATCAGGCAGGGAGAGGAAGATGTCCTCGATCACGACGCTGAGGTGGGCGTCGACGTTGGGCACGCTGCTGCTGGCGGTGCTCGCTGGCGGCGTGGTTGCCACCGCCCCCAAACCATCCGAGGCACCGCTTCACCCTTCGGTCACGCTGCTTCCGAACGATGCCACGGTCCAGAGCAACAGCTATGTCTCGTGAACTCGCGTCCCGACACTTCAGTGCACTCGGCTCGACGTGCGAGCTACTCGCTCTCGGGGTGGGGCAGGCGGCGCTCGAGCGTTGCGAGCAGCGGGTGCGCGAGGAAGAAGCGCGCTTCACCCGATTCGTCACAGACAGTGAGCTCGCGCGGCTCAACGCTGGCGATGGTCGCTATGTTCCGGTGAGCCCGGAGATGTTCGCCATGCTCGAAGCTGCGCTCTGGGCCTACCAGGAGAGCGGGGGACTGGTCAACGCCGCCATCCTTCCGGCGCTGACGGCGGCAGGCTACGACCGACCGTTCCGTCAGGGCCTGTCGCATCCCGCCTCACTCGAGCCGACCCAGGTCCCGGGATTGCCGGAGGTGCTGATCCTCGATGCCACCACGCGCTCCGTCGCGCTGGCCCCAGGCGCAGCGCTGGACCTTGGCGGGATCGCCAAGGGCGCGCTTGCCGACCTCCTCATCGACGAGCTCGGTGACGATGCGGTCTGCAACCTCGGCGGCGATGTCCGCGTGCGCGGCAACGGGCCCGAGGGCGACGGCTGGCATATCGGACTGTGCGATCGTTCGGCGGTCGCGGTGCGAGATGGCGCCGTATGCACCAGCGGCACGACCCGGCGCCGCTGGGGCCAGTCCATGCATCACCTGATCGATCCCAAGACGGGCATGCCGGTCAAGACCGACCTGGCCGAGGTTTCGGTGATCACCGACTTCGCCCTGCGTGGCGAGGTCTACGCGAAGTGCGCGATGTTGCTCGGCGCGTCGGCGGGGCTCGCCTTCCTCGAGTCGCGCGGCGTTGGTCACGCTGCCGTGCCGGCCGTCGGCAACGGCGACCGGATCGTTCCGGCTGCCGCGTGAGCCTCGACCAGCTCCTCTGGCTGACGTCACGCGCGGCGGCGCTCACCGCCTTCTTCGTGATTGCCACGGCACTGCTCACCGGCCAGGCGCTGCGCAGCGCGATGTTCGACGGCGCCCTGCGCAATCGCGACCTCTCGAACCTGCACCGGTTTCTCACGGTGTGCTGGGTGCCGCTCGTTGCCCTCCACATCCTGGCGAAGACGCTCGACGCCGTCGCCCGCATCGGCCCGGTCGACCTTGTCGTTCCTTTTCGCGTCGCCTACGCGGCGCTGCCGATCGGGCTGGGGACAGTCGGCTTCGACCTACTGCTGATCGTCACGGTTACGGGTTATCTGCGCGGCCACCTCGATCCGGCCGCGTGGCGATGGTTGCACCGTCTGTCGTACGTCATGTTCGGGGTTTTCCTGCTGCACGCCCTGCTGGCGGGCACCGACTTCACCCGGCCCATCGTGCTGGCCCCCGCAGCCGCAGTGGTGGCCTTCATCGCCATCACGAGCCTGGCTCGGATGGTTTTCGGGCGCCTCAAAACAACCTCCGGTTAGACTCGCGCTCACAACCGTGGATCCATGGCATCGGGCGATTGCCTTTATTCGGGCGGTGGACGAGCGTGCCGCCGAGGAGGTCGTGCCCTACCGCTGGGGCCGTGCGCTGATCAACCGCCGGCTTGCCCTGGTGCACGACCTCAACTACTTGATCGTGGATCGAGTCGATGGCGCCGACGTGGCGGCGCTCGTCGGCGAGGCCAATCGGATCCAGGGCGAGGCCGGCATCGCGCACCGCCGCATCAACGTCGACGACCAGGCCGCGGCGGACCGCTTTGCGCCGGCATTCGTCTCGGCACGTTTCCGACCGGAACGTTTTGTCGTGATGGTGCACCGACGGCTTCCCGATCGGCCGGTGGACTCCAGCGAGGTGAGGGAAATCGACTGGACGCAGTTACGTCCAGCCCGCGAGCTCGAGCTACGGCAGCAGCCCTGGGCCGCCGCCCCGGGGCTGATCCCGCAGATCCTCGCCAAACACGAGCGCACCGCCAGCCGCATCGACACGCGCTACTTCGGGGCGCTGATCGATGGCGCCGTCGTCTCGTCGTGCGAGCTTCGGACCGAGGGCGATGTGGCCCAGATCGAGACGGTGGAAACGCTCGAGCCTTTTCGCCGGCGCGGGCTCTCTCGGGCGGTTGTCGGCACGGCGCTGGCGGCCGCCACCGCGTACGGGTTTGTCTTCCTGGTCACCGACGCCAGTGACTGGCCGCAGCAGTTCTATCGCCGCCTTGGTTTCGAACAAGTCGGCATCGAGTCCCGATTTCTTCGCTTGCCCGACCGCTGACGATCTATCGGTCAGGTCGAACCGGCAAACGTTAGGCTGATGCAAGCTGATGGCGAGACCGACCACGATCGATCTCGATCTGCAATCCGTTCGGAGCCAGTTTCCGGCGCTTGCCTTGAAGATCGACGGGCAACCCGTTGTCTACCTCGACAATCCTGCCGGCACGCAGGTGCCCCAGCGGGTGATCGACCGCACGGCGGAGTACTGGCGCACGATGAATGCCAACCGTGGAGGCGCGTTCGTCACCAGCGAGGAGACGGACGCCTTGATCGCCGAAGTCCGGTCGGCGGCCGCGCTCTTGCTCAACGCCGCGTCCGCCGACGAGATCGTCTTCGGTCCCAACATGACGACGCTCACCTTCTCGGTCAGCCGTGCCATTGGCCGCGAGCTGCGCCCGGGTGACGAGATCCTGGTCACGCGACTCGAACACGACGCCAACGTTTCGCCGTGGCTGGCGCTCCAGGAGCAAGGCGTCAAGGTGCGCTTCGTCGACATCGCGGTTCCGCAATGCACGCTTGACATGGAGGACTTCAAGCGCCAGCTCGGGGCGCGGACCCGCTTGGTCGCGATCACCCATGCCTCCAACGCGGTCGGCACCATTCCGGACCTGGCGGCGATTTCTCATGCCGCCCATGCCGCGGGCGCCTGGGTCTGGGTGGACGCGGTCCACTACGGCCCGCACGGCCCGATCGACGTGCGCGCCATCGACTGCGACTTTCTTGTCTGCTCGAGTTACAAGTTCTACGGTCCGCACCAGGGCATCCTTTACGGCCGGCGCGAGCTGCTCGAGCGGCTCCGTCCGTACAAGGTTCGTCCGGCAAGCGATGAAGGCCCGAGCCGTTGGGAGACCGGCACGCAGAACCACGAGTGTCTCGCCGGCATGCTCGGCGCCTTCGAATACCTGGCCGATCTCGGCGGCGCGCCGCGGATGACCCGTCCGGCGCTGGAGGCGGCCATGGTCCGCATCCAGGCGCACGAGCGGGCGTTGGCGGCGCGACTGATCGACGGCCTGGAGCAGATCAACGGTGTCCAGATCTACGGGATCACCGATGCCGAGCAGCTGAACCGGCGCGCGCCGACGGTGTCGCTCACCTGGGCGCCGCACCGCCCCGAGGACCTAGCCCGCTGGCTGGGAAGCCACCACGTATTCACCACGCACAGCGATCACTATGCGACCGAGCTGATGAATCGCCTGGGTCTGGCGGAGCAGGGGGGCACCCTTCGTATCGGCGTGGCGCACTACAACACCGCCAGCGAAGTCGATCTCGTCCTGGAGTTGCTCGCCGGCTACCGTCCATAGCCGATCAGAGACTGATCAAGAGCACGCCGGCGAGCGCCAGGACGATCCCCACCTGCTGCACCCGGACCATTCGCTCCTTGAGGACGATCCGAGCGAGGATGACCGTGGCCACCGGGTAAAGCGACGAAAGAATCGAGACGATGCTGAGGAGGCCGACGGTGGTCGCAACGGCGAAGAAGACATCGGCGGAAACATCGAGCACGCCGATGGCAAAAAGGGATGGCACGTCGGTGCTCGCAACGTTGATCCGCGATCGGAGCACCAGCCCGAGGACCAGCAGTGCCGACACGCTCCCGGTTCTGGTCGCGAGCACGCCCCACACGGGATCGGGCCGGCTTGCGTAGCGGATCGCGACCAGGAACACGCCGAACGCCAGCGCCGCCAGGAGAGCCAGCCCGACACCAGGAACCAGCTTTCCTCCTGCCTGCGGGCGCCGATCGAAGGCCAGCAGCGCGATCCCGGCCAGCGTGACGGCGATGCCCCCGAACTGCAGAAGCGTCGGTCGTTCGCCCAGCACCAGGCCGACCACGATCGGAATCACGGGTCCGGTCGCCGCGATCGTCGACACGACGCTGACTACCCCGATCGCCATTCCGCGATAGGCGGCCGATAGGCCCACAAGCCCGACGAGACCGGCAATCACGCCGAAGACGATCCAGGGGCCCGGCACAAACGGGACACCGCGCACAACGACCACGGCCGCGATTAGTAACAGGGTTGGCGGTTGCGACACCAACAGCACGGCGAGCGCGCCGAGGCGCCGGGTTTTGAAGCCACCCATGAAATCACCCACGCCCCAGCTGAGGCTGGCGGCTAGCGCCAGAAGGACCGCGGTCAGTGGGCCACTCGACGAACGGAGGTGCCGGTGAGGAGATCGCCAAGCCGCTGGCGGCGCGGATGGCGCAAAAGGAGCACCACATCGATCGGCCAGACGGGGACCAGGACGCCGACCAGGTTGCGCACGATTGCCCGCCACCATCCGGGCACGCGCTCGTCAGGTCCGTATACCGAGATGCCCATCAGCGTCTTGCCGATCGTCTGGCCGCGACGTGCCTCGACCGGCACGCGATAGACGAGGGCGATCACCGCCAGCAGCAAGAGGCCTTCAGGGTCGAGGACGATTTCGGTCTTGTCCAGCCCGGATACGGCGGTCAAGATCAGGAGCGCGACGATGAACACGATGGCGAGGTCGATCAGGCCGGCCCAGACTCGGCGCACGAGCGGGTACTGGCGCCGCCCGGCGGCGTCGAAGAGCGCCTCGTCGATCGTGTCCGCCAGCTCCCGACGCACACCGAGGACGATCGGCTCCAGAACGGAAAGCACCCCGCGGCGTGCCAGCCAGCGGACCGAGAGGACGACCGCAAGCGCCGCCAGGACCGTGACGGCAATGACAAAAAACCGGTGCTCGGCCCGGTGAAACAGCCGGACGGCGGGCTGGCCGGCCAGCGCCCCGAGGCCGACAAAGACCGCGATGTAGACAAAAACCGACGGGATCAGGCCGGCCGCAAAGGTGAGGCGCGGCATCTTGCTGACGCCCGCCACCTGCGTGGTGCTGATGCGCAGTCCGGGAATCAGCCGGCCAATGAAAACCGCCACCGGCCCGCCACGCCGGAGCAAGGTGGTGGCTCGTTCCAGCGCGGACCGAAATCCCAGCGCGTCCGCCGCCTTCATCAGGGCTGGCCGGCCCACCGCCGCGAAGACTTCGCGACCGATCATCGCGCCCACTATGGTGGCCGTCAGCAGCGCCGCCACCATCGGAACTGGCTCCACGGTGTCGCTGGCGATGGCGATCCCGGCGATGATCAGGAGGATGTCGCCGGGCGCGAAGGGGACCGGGATCCCGGATTCTTCGATGAGGACGAGCCCGGCGATCACGGCGATCAGGAGGTCGCCGCTCAGGCTCGCGATCGAGGTGATGGGGTTCATACCGCGGTCCTGGGGCTGGGGTCGAAGACGCGAGCTCGAAAGGGAATTCGTAACGTCGCCCACGTCCGCACGGGGTTTGAGGCTAGCAGGTGACCGCCTGCACAGCGTCATGGGGGACGTAAGGCACCGCTGTTACGTTGGCGTCACCGAATCATGCGCCAGCCATCATCGCCCCGTCACTCGCCGTTCGCCTTCCATCGTCCCCTCGCGGCCGCGCTGGCCGCAACCGGCCTGGCGCTGGCCGGTCTGCCGGGCATTCCGGCCCTGGCCGCATCCAACCAGGCGCACCTCGATCGCGAGGTCCTCAAGGCGATGCAGGCCGGACGATCGATCAATGTCATCGTGGTCGCGCGCGGCGATCTGAACGTGCTGGAAGCCGATTTGCGGCGGACTGGTCTGAAGCACACGGAGCGTGTCCCGATCGCACATGGGGTCGCCGTCCAGCTGACGGCGGCGCTCATCGATCACTTCCAGGCGGATCCCAACGTCGCCCGCCTCATCTACGACGCTCCCGTCAGACTGACTGATACCCCCTTCGACCCAACCGCATTAGCGACGGTGTACCCGTCGGTCGTGGACGCGCTCCCGGTCTGGAGCAACCCGCTGGCGCCGCTTACCGGACAGGGGATCGGGGTCGCCGTCATCGACAGTGGCATTGGGTCACACGCGGACCTGGGCAATCGCGTGATCGCCAGCCAGAATTTCAATCCCAACGTCAACAGCAACGATGACGCATACGGACACGGCACCGCGGTCGCTGGCATCATCGCCGGCGATGGAACCGCGAGCCTCGGGCAGTACATCGGGATAGCGCCCCAGGCGAACCTGATCAGCCTGCGGGTCAACGACGGCAACGGGGGCGCGCCCACCTCGGCGATCATGAACGCGATCCTCTGGGCGGTCATCAACAAGAACACCTACAACATCCGCGTGATCAATCTGTCGCTACAGGCGTCGGTGCAGGAGAGCTACCGCACCAGTCCGATCGATGCCGCTGTCGAATACGCCTGGCTGAAAGGGCTCGTTGTGGTCGTTGCCGCGGGCAACAGTGGGCCCGACAGCGCCCTCTATGCGCCCGCGAATGATCCCTACGTGATCACGGTGGGCGCGACGGACGACCAGGGCACCGCCGCCGCGACCGACGATATGCTCGCGGGCTTTTCGAGCTACGGCGTTACCCAGGACGGCGTTACCAAGCCGGACTTCGTCGCGCCGGGCAAGCGCGTCATCACCACGCTTGCCCCCGGTAGCAATTTCGCGCTGAACTACCCGAGCTTCATGGTCGGTTCGCAGTACATCAAGCTCAGCGGCACCTCGGTGGCGGCCCCGATCGTCAGCGGCGTCGCGGCGCTCTATATCGAACGCAATCCGACCGTTCGCCCCGGTCAGTTCAAAGGCGTGCTGCTGGCGACCGCGAACCGCCTTGGGCTCGCCGGAAGCGGCGCGGGGTATCCGGACGCGCAGCGCGCGATCGCATATAGCGGCCTGGTCGGGAATGCCGATCACGGCCTCGATCCAAACGACTACCTGAAGGTCCTCTACATGGCGGCGCACAGCCTGTCTGTGCTGCCCGTCGTCTCCTGGGACAGCGTGTCCTGGGACAGCGTCTCCTGGGACAGCGTGTCCTGGGACAGCGTCTCCTGGGATGCGGTGAGCTGGAGCAACTGACGATGAAAGGCGACAGGCTTCCCCGCGCCGCCCTTGTCTACCTCGCTGGAGTCAGCATCGCCGCCGCGACGACAGCGCTGATCCTCTGGCGGAGCGAGGGCCCTGCAGCCAGCCTCATTGTCTTTGTGGTCCTCACCAGCCTGGGCATGCTCGCGCACGCTTATCCGGTGCAGGGATTCCGCCACCAGGCCTACCAGGTGACGCTGCCATTCATCGTGGTCGCCGGCGCCATCTTGACTACCTGGCAGTTGGTCACTTTCATCGTCCTGATCCACCTGGCCGAGCAAGCCAGGGTTCGCCGGCGGCTCCACATCCAATGGTTCAACATCTGCAACTATTTCCTCAGCGCGGCGCTCGCTGCCGCCTTTTACCATCAGGCGACCGCGCTGCTCCCGGATGGAGCGCTGGGCGAGGTCGCCGCGGCACTGGCAGCCGGCTGCACCTTCGTTCTGCTCAACCGAGCCCTGCTGGGAGCGGTGCTCTGGCTCGCCCGCGGTCTCTCGCCGCTCGCGTCGGGACTCTTCCAGCCGGAGTTGCTCGCAGCCGACCTCATCATTGCCTGGATCGCCGGCCCGATGCTGGTCCTCACCCTGGAGGCAGGACCGTGGATGCTGCTCGCCACCGCCGGCCCGCTGTTGCTCGCCCGCCTGGCGCTATCGGCGCTGCTGGAACGACGCGACGAACCGATGCAGCCGGTCGAGGCCCGGGCCGCCTGAATCGATGAGCGATCTCCCGCGCGCGGCACGGAGATATATCGTCGCGGTGCTGGTCGCGGCGACCGTCGCCGCCATCGCTGGGATACTGCTGGCGCCACCGCGCCTCGAACGGCTGCCGGTTGCCATCGTGCTTCTCCTGTGCGCGACGATCGCGCAGCAGTTCAAGGTCAAGAGCCCCAAGCACCAGTCCTACTACACGACGACGATCTTTTTCTTCGCCGCCGCCGTTCTCTTCCGTCCGGCGTACGTGATCGCCATCATCGTCGCGGCCCACGCGGTGGAGTTACTTCGCGTGAAGTACCGCTGGTACATCCAGGCCTTCAACGTCGCGAATTTTGTCCTCAGCGCGATCGCTGCCGGGGCCATCGCCGGCATTGGCCAATCGGCCAAGCCGTGGAGCGGCGGCGAGGCGGTCTTCTATGTCGCGCTCGGCGGGTTGACCTTTATTGCGCTCAATCACTTTCTGACCGCACTGGTGATCATGTGGGCGCGGGGCGTCCCAATCTCGCGGGCCGGCACCATGGACTGGGAGAACGTCGGGACCGACCTGGCGCTGATGTCCGTCGGTGCGCTCGGCTCGCTGCTCTGGCTCACGAGCCCATGGCTGGTGCCGCTTTGCCTCGGCCCACTCTTCTTGATCTATCGGTCGCTGCTGGTCCCCAGCCTGAAAGAGGAGGCGCGGACTGACCCGAAGACCGAACTGGCCAACATGAAGCACTGGAACCAGCTGGCGCAGGCAGAGGTCGAGCGCGCGCGTCGCTTCGGCCGTCCCCTCAGCGTCGTTCTGGCCGACTTCGACCTGCTTCGTGACGTCAACAATCGATATGGCCACCTGATGGGAGACCAGATGATCCGGCGGGTGGCCGACGCGATCCGCGCGTCGTTGCGTGAGTACGATGTGCCGGCCCGTTTCGGCGGCGACGAGTTTGCCGTTCTCATGCCGGAAACCACGCTCCCGGAGGCGATGGCGGTCGCCGAGCGAATCCGCCGAGGGGTGGAGGCGATCGTGCTGAAGAGCGGGGATGGCGTGGTGCCGGCGACCGTCAGCATTGGGGTTGCGCTCTTCCCAGCGCACGGGCGCACCGCGTCCGACTTGCTGGCCGCGGCCGACCGTGCCGTCTACCAGGCCAAGGCGCTCGGTCGCAACCGCGTGTGGGCGTTCGCCGAGCGTGAGGACGAGAATCTCCGGCCCATCATCGTCACGGCGCCGTCGCGGCGCGAGGCGAGTTAGGACTTACTTTTTCGGCCGCCGGCTTCCGCGTCGATCGCCGTGGGCACGCATGAAGGTGTAGGTCTTTTCCGCCGCATACCCTTTTTGCACCGCATCCTGGATCCGTGGCCAGAACTCTTCCTTCACCCAATTGCGGGCAACAAGGACTTCGATGCCGGCGAGCCGCAGGTCTCCCTTCTCGATGTCGGAGGTCGTATCGCCACGCTGCAACGCGCGGACCGCGTCGAGGCTGAGGTTCGGCAAGAGCCAGGCGCTGGGGATGAGGACCTCGGCCTGCCCACGCCCCTCATCTGGCACGGAGCAACTATAAACGGCAGACGCTATGCTGCTGACGTGTCGGTCCTGAAGACGCTCCACGTGTTTGGAGCGATCTTCCTTCTCGGTGGCGTCACGACGCATGTGCTGCTTCGGCCGATGGCGGCTCGCGCCACCGAGCTGGCACAACAGGCGCTCTACCAGTTCGCCTGGCGCGTGCAACTGGCGATGGTCTACGTCGGATCGGCGCTCGTCTTGATCACCGGCGTTTTGTTATGGGTCGGACAGTTCAAGCTGTTCACCGGTTGGCTGGTGCTCGGCGTCTTGCTCTTTATTGCGGCAATGGGTTTGGACGGAGCGTTGCTTGCTCCCAACCTACGGCGGGCACGCTCCGCGGCGGGCGAGGCGTCCAGCGCGGTGACCGGCGCCGCTCTGACGGTCCAGCTGGTTGCCTGGCTGCTGCTGGTGGTCGTCCTCTTTCTCATGGTCGCGCGCCCCTTCTAGCCGATGGCGTCGCTGGGACCAATCACGCTGACGGGAAACCACGTCCGGCTCGAGCCGATGCGGCCGGCGCGTGCCGCTGCGCTGCTCGAAGCGGGGCGCGCCGCCAAAATCTGGGAGTGGATGCCAACCCGCCCGGTCAATGAGACCACGATGGAGGGCTGGCTGGACAAGGCGATACAGGCAGAATCACAGGGCAGGGAGTATCCGTTCGTCGTGATCCTCATCGACAGCGGCCGCCTTGTTGGCAGCACCCGCTACCTCGACGTTCAGGAAGATGACCGAACCGTCGAGATCGGATGGACATGGTACGCGCCGGATACCTGGGGCGGCATCGTCAACCCCGAGGCAAAGTATTTGTTGATGCGCCACGCCTTCGAGGACTGGGGCGCCATTCGGGTGGCGCTCAAGACCGACGTCCGCAACCTCCATTCCCAGGCCGCCATCAAGAAGCTGGGTGCGAAGTACGAGGGGTTGCTCCGCAACCAACGGATCCGTCCCGACGGGAGCTACCGCGACACGGTGGTGTTTTCCATCACCGACCGCGAGTGGCCGGCCGTCAAGTCGCGTCTCGAGCGCCGCATCGCGGAGCTCACTCCTCCGGAAAAAGCGACATGATCGGCGGGCCTTGCGAACGCCGCTTGCGGGCCGGGCGCCCGGCACCGCCCGGCAAAACCAGCAGGGTGGGCTCATCCTTGCGACGCGCCCGATAACCGCTGGCGACCCGGGCCGCTGCCGCCTGGACGGCCCCGATCATCTCCTGCGCCGCCACGTCGGGGCTGCGCAGCGACTGCTCTTCGAACGGCACCAGCTCGCTGATGCAGATCTGACGCTGCGGGTCGACGATGACGACCGCGACAAAGGGCTCCTCGGACCTGATGCTGGGATGGATCTCTGACCACGGAATGACATTGCCCATGCCGCGAGCCTAACCCCCCGTTTTGACAGCTGTCTGTCGCAACTCTCCCAAAAACACCGCCGGGCCGGCCTTGGCACGGACCGGCACGCGGCCAGAGGCCGCATCTTTAGCGTCGGCCGGGCGGCGACGCGTCCGGAAGAGTGCGACCGGAGCGTGCGACTTCTGTCGCCGCGACGGGCACGTTGGAGGACACCGGCGGCGCCGCAACCGGCCGCTCAAGTTCCTGTGTTAGCAGGGAAAGTTGATTAGGCGCTTGGGACTTCTTCTCCCACTTGGTCGCGACTGGAGCCGTTCGCCGCGGTTTCCTCAGCGGACGGCGGGGTGAGGGCCGGGCCGGGCAGCCGGATGATGGTCCACTCGTCGTTCTTCTCGGCTCGGTCGGCGAGCGCCTCATCCTTCGAGAAGAGGATGACCTGGTGGTCGAGGCGGCCGAGCTCGTCCATGGCGGCGCGCAGCCGGCGGCGATCCGCGTGCACGAGTGCCTCGTCGAGCAGCAAGGGTGGTGGCTCGGCGTTGCCGCCGATGATCCTCGCCAGTGCCAGGCGCTCCAGCAGGTAGATCAGCGACCTGGTGCCGAGGCTCAGGTTGTCGACATCTTTATATGCGCGCTGGTCCTGGGTCTTGACCGAAAGCGCTAGGTCCTCTCCGATCCGCACGTCGCGGTAGCGGCCGTTGGTGATCGGCGACAGCTGGCCCTGTAGTTGCGACTTGAGGCGTGGGATCACGGCGCGCCTGACGGACTTGGCTGCCGCCTCGAGGGTTTCGATCGCCAGGTCGTAAGCGTGCGCTTCGGCCTCGAGCTCCTGCAGCTGTTCGCGGACGGTGGTGATCTCCTCGTCGAGCGCTGCGACATCGCCGATCTGCGTCAGCCGGTCGTTCAAGAGCTCCTCGGCGCGGGCCCGTTCCTCCTGGGCTCGCTCCTTGACGTCGCGGTGCTGATCGCGCTGCCGTTCGAGCTCGGCCAGCGGCAGCGCGGCGAACTCGGCGGCGCGCGCCGGATCGACGCTTTTCCCTACTTCGCCGAGCTGGCGGGTCAAGTCGTCGACCAGCTGGCGTAGCGATCCAGCCTCGTCGGCCGTGACGCCGCCGCGCTGCGATTCCAGCTCCGCCAACCGGACACTCGACGTCCGGTACGCGTCACCGTGCCCGACGGCGGCATCCCAGGCCACGGCCGCCGCCTCCATGTCGGGTTCGGTAATTCCGGCTCGCGCGTAGATGGTTGACAGCTGCTGGGTGTACTCATCAGCTTTGGCGCGTTCGGAGCTCGCCCGCTCGCCCGGGGCGCGGAGCTGCGCCAGTTGGGCGTCGAGCTGCTCGATTCGGGTGCGAACTTGCTGCGCCTGGCGCTCGGCCTCGCAGCTGGCGATAAAGTCGCGCGCGGCGCCCAACGCCTCGCGCCGGTCGAAGCCGAGCCGGTCGAGCAGGCTGTGGAGCTGCTGGCGCAGCGATTCTCGCCGCTGGTCCATCTCGGTTTCGGACCGCGTCGCCTCGAGCGAGCGCTGGCTGGCGGCGTTCCACGCGAGACTGTCCTGGGCCAGCGATTCCACGTCTTTGGCCGTGGCGTCGACGGCCTCTTCGGTGGGAGCCGGCTGCGAAAGCCCCCAGGACCCAACCAGCTCGCGCAAGCTTCGACCGGCGATCTGCGCCCGCTCTTCCAACTCTGTCGCTTGCCGATCCAGCTCCAGCCGCGTGGCGTCGTAGCGGACTTTCTGCAGGTGCTCGACGAGCGCTTGCTGAAGTTCGCCGGAACTGCGTACACCCCACGGCTGCAGGATTTCGCGGCGCTTGACGCGAGCCTCGTCCTTCGCCCGAAGGCGGCGATCGACCTCCCGGACGGCGGCGCCGCGGACCCAGATGCCGATGCCGGTCGATAACACCCCCATGCCGAGCAGGAAGAAGGCGGCACCACTGAGCGGCAGCGGCATTCCACCCTGGAGCGCGAGAAAGGCGACCAGGATCGCCATCGCTGTGAGCAGCAGGCCGCCGAGCATCGCGCCCAGGAAGGTGCGCTGCCGGCTGCGAGCGCGCTCGGCCATTGCCTCCTCACGCCGCATGGCCTCTTCGGATTGCTGGCCGGCCTTGATGACGTCCGGCACTTCCTTGTAGCGGGCGATGTCGTGTTTGAGCTGCTCCAATCGCGGGGGCAGTTCGGCGCCGGCGCGATGGCGCGCTTCGGTGGCGACATTGTGGCGCTCGCGCCATTCCGAGTAGACGCGCTGAAATTCCATCTGGCGGGCGGACCAATCGAGGTTCTGGCCGATCAAGCCCGGATGACGCTCGGCGATCCGGCGTGCCTCTTCCGCAGCGGTCTGGGCGCGCAGATGGACCTCGGGGGCCTGAGTATCGGCGACGTTGAGCGACGTCAGCAGCTCACGGACGGCGGGTTCCTGGTCGAGGGCGGCGGCATCGATCCCGCGGGCGCGCGTTTCGTGACCTTGCGCCTCCGATTCGAGCTTGGCACGCTCGGCCTCCAGTTGCTGCACCTGTGCGGCGTTCTCCGCCGCTCTCCGCTCGAAGTCTTCCTGCGCCTCGCGAGTTGCCCGCAGGTGACTCCGCAACTCCTGGACCTCGCCCTGTCGGTCGAGCGGGAACATGGCAAAGCGCGTGTGATCCTCTTGTTTCGCGCGCTCATCGGCGATGGCTCGCTCGAGCGTTTCGACCCGCTCCAGGCGGTGACGGGCGTCGTCCAGGCGGGAGGCGAGGACGGCGGCGTCGAGTAGCTGGACGACCGCCAGCTCCGCCTCGGTCAATGCCGAGACCGTCTCGCGTTTCTGCGCCAGTTCGTCGACAGCGCTGCGAGCTTGTTGGGCGGCGCTGAGCTGCCGCTCGAGGTCGGCCAGCCGGCTCTCGAGGTCGTGCAACGGGCCGGTGCGCCCGCGCGGCTTTCCGATGCGTTGGACTCGTTCCTGGCGGAGTCGATCAAGCACCGCCTGTGCGGTACGGTCGGGATGCGCCGAGTCCGCCAGGGCGACGATCGCTTCCTTGATGCTGCCCGCGTCCTCGAGACGCAGCACCTCGCTGCGCGAGATACAGGCCGTGTTGGTATAGATGTCCCGGCTGATACCCAGCAACTGCCGTCCAATCTGCAGCCCACCCCAGGGATCGCGTTCGAAGCGGTCGTTCAGCTCCGCCCCGCTGGCGAGGTCCAGAACGCGAACCGAGTCGCCGTCCAGGTCGCGCTCGACGCGCAGCCGGGCGCCGTCGTCCAACTCGAATTCGAGCGCGAGGCCGAAGCCGCCGCCCTCCCAGGGTCGCCAGCGATCGGTACGCTCGACGATCGCGGAGCGACGGTCCCCGGTCTCGAGACCGTAGAGGCCGGTCACGATCGCTTCCTGCAGCGTCGACTTGCCGGCCTCGTTCGGGCCCACGACCAGGTTCATGGCCGGGCCAAAGCGCAGGTCCACGCCTTGCAGGGCGCCGAAGCCTTCGATCTCGATGCGCGTCAGGCGCATGGCTGAGTCACCCGGTACACGCTAAACGTCATTCGTCGAAGGCATCGAGCGCCAGCTGTAGCGCCCGACCAACCGTCTGTTCCTCCTGGCGTGATCCCTGCTTGTGGTCGACGAGCTTGCGAACCATTTCCCCACGGCTGGTGAACTCCTGGGTGGCCGCGTCGAGGTCATGGGAGACGCGAGACTGGTCACGGAACTCGAGGTAAGCGAATCCATCACTGCACTCGGTCGACAACGCCTGGGGATCGATGATCAGCGAACGGGCCCGTTCCCCGACTAGCGTCGCCCGGATGACTCCACCCTCCAGGTGCTTACCATCACGGATCGCCAGCACCGCGTCGCGCACGTGTTCCGGGCTGGTCATACCGGTAATGTCGATCGTCTCCTGGGCGAATTGCCGTTGATTGATGTCATCGAGCTCCACGTGCACGGTGCCATCATCCTCGATCGTCACCAGCGCGGTGCAATGCCGCCCGGTTTCGCTCCACCCCAACGGTTCCGGGCTTCCGGGATAGGTCGTGAGCCCGCTCGTGCTCGCCTCGTGATAGTGCCCGAGAAGCGCGTGGCGAAACCCGGCCTGCTCCACCTGGCTGGGCAGGATCGGCTTGTAAGGCGTCACGCCTTCAGGTACGTGGCTCATGTCGGAGGCGTGCAGCAGGAGGAGATGCGTGCCCGCATCCTGCCTCGCGAAATCCCGCAGCGGCGCCTCCGAGACCTCGGGGCGCATGAAGCCCGCCGCCCAGAGCTCGACATCACCATGACGATAAGGGCGCAAATCCTCGTGGGCTGCGATCGTGACGTTTTCCGGCCAACGCAGGTAGCGGTAGGGAGAGCTCGGCACCGCGGGATCCGCGTGGCCGGGCGCGATCAGCACGGGCAGCCCGGCGCCGCCAAGGGTTTGGGTGAGGAAGCCGGCCGTATCGCGGGTGACGTGATCCTGCTCGAAGAGGTCGCCGGCGCAGGTGATCAGGTCGACCTGCGCCTCATGGGCGCGCTCGAGGATGCGCTGGAGGGCGGCTCGGAGGTCGCCGCGACGGCGTTGCGCGCCAACGCCGTAGAGGCGCTCGCTCGCGAAGGACCGGTCCAGATGCAGGTCGGCGAAATGAAGAAGGCGAAGGGCCACAAATCCCCCGTAACCACGCGAATTGTGCCTGGCGCGATGGCATATGCGAGCGCGAAATCAGCGCCCATTATAGAACGAGGGCTGAATTTATTCCGAATCAGCCGGCATCGCGGCAGCAGCGCCTAAACTGGTCGACGAAGTGGGCTCGTTCGAGAAGGGGGACCGGGGTGCGCGCATCCTCAAAATCCAGACGCTCCTTCAGGGCAATCCGCGCGGCTTGACGACCGGCGAGATCGCCCGCCGGACGGGCGTGAACCCCCGCACCACCTATCGCGACATCAAGGCGCTGGAGGCCATGAATGTCCCGGTCTACGAGCAGGAGAAGCGGATCGCCATCGACCCGAACTACTTCATCGCGCCGGTCAAATTCACGCTGCGCGAGGCGATGGCGTTGCTGATGGGCGTGCGCCTCATGTCGCGGCATAGCGACGAGGCAGACCCTGATGTCGCCGACGCCTTCACCAAGCTGGCCGCGGTGCTCCCCGCGCCGGTCGCCGAGTACGTTCATGCCACCGTGCGGCAGATGGCGGCTCGGCCGCCCAACCCGGTCTATTCGAGGGTGCTCCAGACCGTCGCCCTCGGTTGGGCTGGCCGCAAGGTGGTGCGCATCTGGTACCCGAGCGCGGCTCATGCCGTAAAGCCTCGGCTGATCGAGCCCTACTTTCTGGAGCCATCGCTGATCGGCCACGGTAGCTACGTCGTCGCGCGCGATCGCGGGCTGGGGGAGATGCGGACCTTCAAGCTGGAGCGCATCACCCGGGCAGAGCCGATGACGGAGACCTACACGATCCCGGCGGACTTCGACATCAACCGTTACCTGTCGGGGGCTTGGGGCATCTATCACTCCGGCGAGCCGGTCGAGGTCAGGATGCGGTTTTTCCCGCCCGCGGCGGCGCGCGTCAAGGAATCGACCTGGCACCCGTCGCAGAAGCTCAGCGATGGCCCCAAGGGATCGATCAACATGACAGTGACCGTGGCGGGGACGATCGAGATCACGCCCTGGATCCTGGGTTGGGGCGACGCCGTCGAGGTGATCGCTCCGAAAGACTTACGCAAGAAGATCGCCGACGCCGGCGCGAAAATGTCAACTCGCAACAAAAGCTGAGGAGGATGACGATGGACGTCTATCGTGCGGTCGCAAGCTTGAAGCCGGCGAAGATCTGGGACGGGGTGGTGGCGCGCCCGTTGCACGCCGAGCGGCTCACAATTGGCTTCGTCGACATCGACCCGGGGGTGTTGGTGCCCGAGCACCGGCACGATAACGAGCAAGTCGGATTCGTGCAGCGCGGTTCGGTCACGATGACGGTGGCCGGTCAGGCGCGCGAGCTCCGGGTGGGGGAGACCTACTCCATCGCCAGTGGGGTACCGCACTCCGCGAAAGCCGGCGCCGATGGCGCGTCGGTCGTCGATGTCTTCGCACCCGTTCGTGCAGACTGGAAATCGGCGCCGACGGTCGAGCCGTTTCCCGGACGCTGGCCCTAGAACAGGCCGCCGTACTCTCCGCCGTCCACCGACAGCGTGGCGCCGGTGATGAAGCTCGCCGCATCGCCCGCCAAGAACACGACGGCCGCCGCCAGCTCGTCGGGACGTCCGTGCCGGCCTAGCGGGATGTTGCGCAGGCTGCGGGCGGTGAACTCCGTGGGATCGACGCCGAGCTTCAGCGCCTGGCCGCGATTTTCCTCCTTGATCCGATCGGTTTCGAAGCGGCCCGTCAGGATGGAGTTGACCCGGACCTCGGGCGCGGCTTCTTTCGCGAGCGTCTTTCCCATGGCGACCACGGCCGGGCGCAGGGCGTTCGACAGGACAAGATTGTCGACCGGCTGATGGGCGGCGATCGACGTCAGGTTGACGATCGCCCCGCCATCGCGCCGCAGCGCGGGAAGGGAGGCGCGTGTGAGGCGGACGGCGCTCATCAAGACCAGGTTGATCGCCTCGGCCCACGCCGCGTCGTCCAGTTCGGCGACGGCGCCGAGGACGGGGCCGCGGGTGTTGTTGACGAGCACCTCGAGGCCGCCCAGGGTCGCCGTCGCCCACGCGACGAGGTCACGGCACTGGTCAGCCTGCCGCAGATCGGCGACGCGGGCGACGACGTCATGGCCTTCTTTTCGAAGCGCTTCGGCGGCGTCCCGGAGCCGTTGCTCGTTGCTCGAGGCGATGACGACGCGACAACCCTCAGCGGCCAGCGCCCGGGCCGACGCAAATCCCAGACCGCGGCTGGCCGCCGTCACGAGGGCGCGCCGACCCCTGAGTCCCGTTTCCACGGGAAAAATACTAAAGGCGCGCTACTTAGGCGGCGATGCGCGGCTGCTTGCCGCAGGCGGGACACGGAGTCCCGGCCTTGAGCTCAGCACGCTTGAAGGCGTGTCCACCGCAATGTGGACAGAGCGCTCCCGGCCGCAGCGGCTGAGCCAGCGCCGCCTTCTGCATGCGCTCGCGCAGGTGGCTGTCGTCTTCTTTTTCGATGAAGCGCGGGTCGCTGGGAGTCTGTGAGCTCATGCGGCCTTCAGTGTGCCCGGTTCGAAGGCCCGGGGTCGGATATGCTCCGCGAGCTTGAGGCCGATGATTTCGGGGTGCAAATCGATGCCCCGTTGGAAGGGGTGCACGCTGAGGATCGCCGGCACGCGCCGGTTGCCGATCTCGACGTCGAGGACGCGACCGTGCAGGGTCGTCATCGACGCCCATCCGTCCCAGGTCCGCATCGTCCGCCACCACAGGTGGCGGGCAACGGGTCCACCCATGGCGACGATGGCCTGCGGTGCGATCCGCGCCAGCAAGCTCTGCAGGTGGCGGTCGACGCACTGGTTGAGGGCCGCGTCGGTGACCCGATCCGGGTTGTCGGTCGCGCAACGAACCGCCCAGGTGTGGAAGGCCGAATCCAGGACGTCGCGCTTGTCGAGCTTCTGGCCCATCCGGCGGCGGGCGGCGAGCAGCACCGCGCGGACGAATTGAAAGTACGGTTGGGGCGTATCCGCCGTCATGTGATGCTCGAGCCGCGCCTCGTGGTCGAGCCACTCGTTGAATGCCTCGTTGCTGGCGCTCGCCGTGTCGAGGGGGCTGGGGCTGATGAAGACGATCGGCGCCTCCGGATTGCCGAATCCGACCTGGGGCCGGCGGAGCGGTTGCGCCAGTCGGGCGCAGGGACTGTCGGCGCGGTCGGACTCCGCGATGGCGCAGCCGTGCAACCGCTTGAGGGCGTCCGAGCCGAAGAACTGCAGGTACTGCTGGCCCTTGCTCACGCTGTTGGAAACGACGCGGGGTGATGGTCGAAGCTTGCGCCCGGCCATCGGGTTCAGCGGCGCAAATTAAGATTTCCGCAATGGCACCGGTTCCGGCCGTCGACGTCACGGAGCTCCGGCGTCGCCTCGGCGCCGATGGGCCCATACCCTACCTGCTCGACGTCCGGGAGCCCTGGGAGTACCTGGCGGGACATGTGCCGGGTGCGATCCTCATCCCGCTTGGCGAACTCGAGCAGCGGGTGTCCGAAGTGCCGCGAGATCGCGATGTGTTCGCCATCTGCCATAGCGGCCAGCGCAGCCTGGCGGCGGCGGGCTATCTCCAGCAACTCGGTTACACCGCCGTCAGCAACGTCGACGGCGGCACCGCGGCCTGGATCGAACGCGGCTACCCACTAGACAAGTAACCCTCGGGCTGTCCGACACACAGCTGTCAAAACCGCCTGCTTGACTTTGGGAGTGAGCCAAACCACCATGATGACGACCAACCGTCCCTTTCACGTCCTGGAGGAGTTGCCGTGAGCGTCCTTGAATTGGTCCTCGTGATCGTGCTGCTGGCGGTACTCGTCGGCCTGGTGGCCGTCGTCATCCGCCGGCCGTCGGCGACCGGCCCGTCCGATGCGGTCCTCGCCGCGCTGGCCGACCTCGGGTCGCTCAAGTCGCACGTCGAGACGGTCAGCAATCAGCAGGGCGCCCTGAACCAGACGTTGGGCATGCTCCAGGCGGCCGTGCAGGGGGTCGAAACCAAGGTGCTCGAGAGCTCGGCCGGCGTTCGCGAGGCGATCGGCAAAGACTTATCGGAGGCCCGCATCGTCGTCGAACGGCTCAAGGTGGACGGCGAGGAGCGGCGGCGCATGGAGGAAGACGTGCAGGCGTCGGCCCGCCGCATCGAGACGGTGCTCCTCGGCAGCCGCACCCGCGGCGCCGCCGGGGAAAACATCCTGCAGGATGCCTTCCGCCAGTTCCCCGCCGAGATGATCGACATGAACTTTCGTGTCAACGGCAAGGTCGTCGAGTACGCGCTGATCCTCGCCAACGGCAAACGGCTGCCGATCGACAGCAAATGGCCGTCCCCCGAATTACTCGATCGCCTTGGCGAGGCCATGCAGGACCCGGCCAAGGAAGCCGCGCTTGTCCAGGAGATCGAGCGCATCATGCGGCTGAAGGTGCGCGACGTGCGGCAATACATCGACCCCGCTGCCACCATCGGCTTCGCCCTGGCTGCCGTGCCCGATCCGATCTTGAACGCCTGCCGGCGCGCGCACCTGGAGGCCTATCGCGAAGGGGTAATCCTGATGCCCTACAGCATGACGATCCCGTATGTGCTGGCGCTATATCGACTGCATCTGCAGTACGCGCGATCGATCGACCTCGAGAACCTCGAGGGCTACCTGCAGCAAATCGACGACAACGTGACCGCGCTCGACCGCCTGCTGGAGAACAGCATCGCCCGCGGCAGCACGATGATCCAGAACGCCTTCAACGATGCCAAGCGCAACGTGGGCCAGATGCGAGGCGCGCTGGCCGCCCTGCGTGCCGTCCCCCAGGCGTCCGTCAGTCCGGCGCCGGAGGTCGACGTGATCGATGATGGGGAACTCGCGCTGCTGATGTCGCGGCGCTAAGCCAGGCCCGGCGTCCTGGCAAGGCGCATGACGAGGACGAGCAGAATGAGGAGGCCGGCGCCGCTCAGGTACAGCATGTTGCTTGGCTGATAGCCGGGGTTGTCGACGACCAGCTGGTCCGTCGCCGTCGCGGTGCCCGCCTCATTGGTCACCTCGATGGAGTATGACCCCTGGGCGAGGTTGTCCGGCAGCTTCACGAGCATGTGGTAGGTGTCGGACGACTGCACCGTGGTGGCGGGCCGTCCGCCGACCTGCACGGTCGATGCCGCCGTCAGGTGCTGGCCCAGGATCATGATGTTGGGCTGGGTGATTGGGTTCACCTTGGCGGGAGTGACCTGGTAGATCTTCGGCGGCAGGACGGCGGCCCTGACGGGGACCGGCGCCACCGGCTTGGGCGTCGGGGCCGGCCGTTTGGTCGCCGCATAGACCGGCAGGCTCGTCAGGGCGAGGGCGACAATCGTCAACCCGCCGGCCGCCAGACGTCGCGCAGCTGTCATGGAATGGACCTCTACTACAGATAACGGCGGAGACTTTACGCCCAGCGTGGCGAGGCGGCCCATTCGGGCTGCGCAGACAGACGTAGTTGTAACCTCGAGCGAAACAAAAAACCCCTGCCCGGAGGTGGGCAGGGGCTGTTGAACTCGCGCGTTAGCGGCTGCCGCCTCCAGGCCACGTCTGCTCCGGCGGGCGCTCACCGATCTTGATCCGCTCCGAGCTGCCGCCCGACGTGTCGGAATCGCCGCCCGGATCGCTGCCAAAGCCGCCATAGGAGGGCGTGCTTGGCGGCTCCGCCGGTCGTGCCACGGGACGAGCGGGGGCGCTAAACGGGCTGACGGCGGGCTTCGGAGCGCTCGGTGGGGCTACTTTCGGGGCAGCCGCCGGCTTGGGAGCAGCCTTGGGTGCCGCTTTCGCGGCCGTGGTTTTCTTCGCGGCCGGGCGCTTGGCCGGCGCCTTCTTGGCGGCGGGGCGCTTGGCGGTCGCCTTCTTGGCGGCGGGGCGCTTGGCGGTCGACTTCTTGGCGGTGGACCGCTTGGCTGTCGACTTCTTCTTGGCGGTAGACCGCTTGGGCGTCGACTTCTTGGCTTTGGATTTCTTCTTCGCTGGCATTTCTCCTCCCTCGGATGCGCAATGATGACTCGCGCGTTGGTTCAGGCGGATGAGGTCCCCCTGCTGTTACCTGCGATTTATAGCATCGGCTCCTCGCAAAGACAAGCATTTCCCTCCCGGTGAGGGGCCGTCAGTGCGTGTTCAGCCAGTTCAGAACGGTAGCGAACAAAAGGTCGTGCTCGAGGTCAACGGTGATCGCGTGGCCCGACCGCTCGAACCAGATCAGCTGCTTGTCCGTGGAGCGGATCCGCTCGAAGATATGGGGCGCGTTGCCGACATCGACCGTTCGGTCACCGCGGCCGTGCATGATCAGCGCCGGGACCCGCACTTGCGGCAGTTCCTGGTCGAGCACGCGCAGCAAGTGCATCAGGCTCTCGATGCAGACGGTCGGTCGCCGGGCATAGCTGTGCAGCAAGCGAACGGCCGTCGGATCGCCCAGGTCCGGCTCGTCGCCGGGGACGTGCCAACGCACCGCGTACTTGAGCCCGCGAATGATCTTGATGCGCCAGTCACGAAAGTAGGCCGGCGAGCCCATGGCACCCATGGTGATCACACCGTTGATGTCCGGATGCGTTGCCGCCAGGTGAAGCGCGAGCGTGCCGCCCAGGGACTGGCCACAAACGAACACTTCGGAGCAGTCACGACGCAGTGTGACCAGCGCTTCTTCCGCCGAGCGGACCCAGTCCGGCCAGCGGGTCGCGGCCATCGCTTCGGGCGTCAGCCCATGGCCGGCCAGTAACGGCCCCATGACGTCGTAACCACCGGCGGCGAGAAACTCGCCCAGTCCCCGCATCTCCGGTGGCGTCCCCGCGAAGCCGTGGATCAGGAGGCATCCGCGCACCCCGCCACGGATCCGGAAGGGCTGAAGTTGCTCCGGCTCGGTGGGGCTGCTCCACACAGATTGGGTACGAACGGCCATCAAGTTCGCAGTCTATCGGTCCGCAAGTTCGCCACGGCGCTCCCGGTTATACGAGCCGGGGCGAGGTTTCGCCGTCGGTCGGCTAACGAGCGACTGAACCTGGGGGTGAGAAAGCGGATGGCGATTGTCGGGTGGCTCGTCGCGTTGTTGCTGGGGATCGCCTTTGCGCTTTTCTCGGTCGGAAACCAGCAGGCGGCGTCGATCAATCTCCTGGGCGCGACCTACCAGGGCATCCCGACCTGGGTCGTGATGCTTGCCTCGGCCAGCCTCGGCGCCCTGATCGTCATCATCATCAGCCTGGTCGAACGCGTGCGCTGGTTCATGGCCGGCCGGTTTACCAAGAAAGTGCTCGCCGAGCACAAGAAGATGATCGTGCAGCGGGACAATCGGATCAGCGAGCTCGAGCAGGAAGTGCTCCGGCTTCGAGGGGCCGCCTGAGCCGACCATGACCCTGAAGGCCTGCCCGCAATGCGGGTATCGCTATAACGCGCCCGAGAACCAGACGTGCGGCAAGTGCAAGGGCTGGCTTGGCGGCGTCGCGGCCGCCACCGCGGTGGCGCCGCCACCGCGCCGGTCGCTCATCCCGAACAGCATTCCGGAGTTCGCCTGCTACCTGGCCGTCCCGATCGGGGCGTTGCTGGGCTTCCCGAATCCCATCGGCGCCGCGTTTGGCCTGCTGATGGCCACGCTGCTGATCAAGGTCGTTCGGCTCGACATGGAGCGATTCTCCAAAGGCCTGTTGATCGGGATTGTGATCGCGGCCATCTTCTTCGTGTACCTGGTCTTCCTGCTCGTCTTCGGCTTCATCTTCAACCTGCTTGAGCCCGTCCTTCAACCGCTCGTAGGGCGCATCTTCAAGCACTAGGCGGGCCGCCGCCGCTGATGTCAGCGGCCCAAACGCTCGATCACCCTGGCCATGTTCTCGAGATCCTTCTCGAAGACCGTGAAATAGCTGAGGCCGAAGCGTTCACGACGCTGCTCGAGGGTCTTCGCGATCTGATCAACCGAGCCGATGAGGACGAGGGGCGTTTCGAATACCTCGTCAACCTCCATCCCATATTCCTTGGCCAGTGGTGCCGCCGCGTCGCGTGGGTGGTCGGTGATGACCACGGTTTGCACGAGCGTATTGAACTCGATCGCCGAAAACCGGGGACCGGCGGCGTCTCGAATCCACGCCAGCTTCCGCGTGAACGCCTCCGCGCTGGCGTCCGCGTCTTCGAGACCGGAGCCGTCGCGGCGCGATCGGGGCATGATGCTGATGATGTCGGCCTCGGTCGCGGCCAGCGTGAGCAGCCGGCGGCCACCGCCGCCAATCAGAATCGGCGGGTACGGTACTTGGTTCGGCTTCGCGCTTCCAGTGAGCGCGGTCAGGCGGTAATGGCGGCCCTCGTACGTCAGAGGCGCGGCGTTGAGGAGCGTCTTGACGACGTGCAGAGCCTCGGCCATTCGCGCGACCCGCGTTCCGCCATCATTGAACGGAAGGCCGGCGGCGTCGTACTCGCTCTTCAGCCAGCCGGCGCCTAGACCGAACTCGAAGCGACCGTCCGTCAGCAGATCGATGGAGGCGACTTCCTGGGCGAGCAGTGCGGGGTGACGGAAGTCGTTGTCGTACACGAGGCTGCCAACCCGCAACCTGGAGGTCGCCTCGGCGGCCAGCACGAGGGCCGGCGCGAGGGCGAACCTCGGCCCGAAGTGGTCTGGCATGACCAGCGTGTCATAGCCAAGGGTTTCGACGTGCCGCGCGAGTGCCATCCACTCCGTCTTCGACCGCGCGCGGCTCGCGCTCAGGCCAAATCGAAACGGTCGCAGCTTCAGTTCTCGCGGTATACCCCTCCCCCGCCCGCGGGGGAGGGCAGGGTGGGGGCATTGTCCGGACGCACCAACCAGTTCAAGGCGTTGATATAGGCGTTGGCGGCCGCCTCGACGACGTCCAGGGCGGCGGCGCGCCCGACGACCACCTGCGATCCCTGGCTGAGGGTCACGACGGCCTCACCGAGTGCGTCGCTGCCCTGGGTCGCCGCGGCCAGGCTGAAATCCTCGAGCTCGGCGGGCACACCGGTGACCTGCTGGATGGCGCGGAACACCGCGTCGAGCGTGCCGTTGCCGCTGGCGCGACCCGAGCGCACGGCGCCTTCGTCGCTGACCGCAACTTCGGCGCTGCTCGAGACGCCACTCTGCGCGTTGACCTGGACGTCCTTCAGGGCGAAACGGCCCGGCGTCGCCCGTCCCAGCGCTTCCTCGACGGCGAGCTTCAGGTCCTCGGGATAGAGCACCCGCTTGCGCTCGGCCAGGCTGAGGACGAGGGAGTACACCAGGCCAAGCTGTTGCTCGTCCAGCTGCATGCCCATCCCGGCCAGCTCTTCCGCCAGGCGGCGCCGCCCGGCGCTGGTGCCGACCTGCCCGAACTGCGGTGCGTAGCCGATGTCCGCCGGGTCGATGAACGCGGGAACCATCGACTTCGGTCGCCGCGGTGGGCTGAGCACCGTGGTCGGAAAGGCCGCCCGAACCTCATCGATCCAGCGCTCCCACCCGGAGTAGTCCATGGTGGCCAGCATCGCGACGTAGGCATCGAACCGAACCAGCAGCGCCGCTGGTTGATCGTGATGCTTGATGATGAGCGTCGTGCCGCTTTCCTCCAGCGCCTTGAGGATCGGATCGAGGTTCCGGGCGAGTTCGGGAGCGGAAATGACTTTGAGCACCACGCCATCGTAGACCCGCTCTCCACGATGGTCAAACAAGAATCGATGAGGGGTGTGATGGGTTCGGCGATCGCAAAACGCGCGGCAATCGGCGTGATATTGATCGCGACCGCGGCCTGTCAGCAAGCGCCGCCGCCGCCGAATGCGACGACGCCGAGGCCGTCACCGAGCCCGAAGGCGTCCGCCCTGGCCGCCTGTCCCGGTTCTGCAGCCTCGCCGGGCCCGCAGGTGCTGCTGCAAAAGCAGCCGGCGCCCGATGACCTCGTCTTCGGCAACGATGGCCGGTTGCTGTTCAGCGATATCAAGACGGGTGCCGTCTCGGCCTTGAATGCGGACGGCTCGGTCGAGCGCATCGCCGGTGGGATGGCGGCACCGGAAGGCATGGTGGTGCAAGCGGACGGGCGCATCCTGGTCGGCGAGCAGGGACGCAACCGCGTCGTCGCGATCGACCCGCAGACGCATGCCGTGACCCAGTGGCACGCGTTTCCGAACCGCACCGGACGTGACGGGATCGACGGCATCGGCCCTATCCTCCCGAGCGGCGACGTGATCGTGCCCGATAGTCCGAACGGCGTCGTCTGGCGCGTCACGGCCGATGGCAAAACGGCGACGCAGATTGCGAGCGGCATGGTCCGCCCGGTGGGGGCCGCGGTCGATGCGTCGGGGCGGATCTACGTTGCCGACGAGGGTGGCGCGCTGTGGGTGCTGACGCCGGCCAGGTCTCGCTTCGCGACCTTGTCGACCCCCGATGACGTCCTCGTCGGTCGAGCTGGCCACATCTTTGTCAACACGCTGGGCGACAACGCGATCCACGAGCTCGATGCCCAGGGACGCCAGGTCGGCGTCCTCACCGGCATCCAGCAGCCACAAGGGATCGCGCTCGATGGCGCCGACAACCTTTATTACACCGAGTTCAACACCGGGCGGATCGACCGCGTGGTCCGGACCTTTATCCTCGATGCGCCGACGGTGACGCGTTCCAATCGAGGCACGTACGTCATTTGTCCCGTCGTTCGTCGCGCTGCTGGCTTCAATGCGCAGTTGGGGCTCGAGACCGGGTCGAGCACAAAGACGGCTATTCTCCAAATGGTCGAGCCTGGTGCCGATTCATCGGGGGCGCTCGAAGTTCGCACGACGGAATCGTCGATCACCCTGACCATCAGCGACGGCGGTCTACTTTCACAATCGCAGAACGTGTCGCTGGCGCCATGACTCATACTTGGCTCGTATGCCGGTGACGAAAGGTGGTCTCGAGGATGTCGTTGCGGCGACCTCGACGATCTGCGACATCATCGGTCCGCTCGGCAAGCTGACCTACCGGGGCATCGACATCCACGACCTGGCCCGTAACTCTTCCTTCGAAGAGACTACCTATCTCCTGTGGTTCGGGTCCTTGCCAACGCGGGTGGCGTTGCACGAATTCAGCGCCCAGCTGGCGTCCCACCGCGCGCTCCCCACCCAGGTCCTGACGATCATGAAGGACTTTCCACGCAGCGCCACCCCCATGGATGCGCTGCGGACGGCGCTATCCGCCCTGGCCTTCTACGATCCGCAGGCGCACGACCCGTCTCGGGAAGCGAACATCGAGAAAGCGATGCGCGTGACGGCGCAAACCGCGACCATCGTCGCCGCCTACGAACAGATCCGGCGCGGCCGCCAGCCGGTCGAGCCCGAGCCCGACGGAAGCCACGCCGAGAACTTTTTGCGGATGTTGTTCGGCGCGGAGCCCGATCCGTTATTCATTCGCGCCATGGACCTCGCCCTGATCCTCCACGCCGACCACGAACTGAATGCGTCGACCTTTGCGGCTCGGGTGACGGCGGCCACCTTGGCCGACATGTACTCGGCGATGGTGTCGGCGATCGGCGCGCTGGCCGGACCCCTCCACGGCGGGGCCAACGAGCAGGTGATGAAGATGCTGCAAAAGATCGGCGAGCCCTCGCGGGTCGAGGCGTACGTCACCGAAACGCTCCAGGCCCACCAGAAGATCTCCGGCTTCGGGCACCGTGTCTACAAGACCGAGGACCCGCGCGCGACCCACCTTCGCCAGATGTCGAAAGAGTTGGGGGAGCACATCGGCAACCTCCGCTGGTACGAGATCTCGCGCAAGCTCGAGGAGGCCGTGATGCAGCAGAAACACCTCTATGCCAACGTCGACTTCTATTCGGCGTCCTGCTACTTCACCATGGGGATCCCGATCGACATGTTCACCCCGGTCTTCGCGGTCAGCCGGACCGCGGGCTGGGCGGCGCACGTGCTCGAGCAGTACGCGGACAACCGGCTGATCCGGCCCCGCGCCGAGTACCTGGGAGAGAAGGACGTGGCCTACGTCCCGATCGACCGCCGGGTCAAGGCCGCCAGCTAAGGATTCGCCGGATCTCCGTTATATTTATGGCGCTCGTGGAGCTCATTCTCGACAGAGGAGGTCGTTCAAACTCGTCCTACTGCTAAACGCCTCACTTCAGCCGCTGAATGTGATCAGTAAGCGGCGGCTGGTCGTCCTGCTGACCAAGCAGCGCGTCACCTTCATCGACGACGCGGCCCGGCAGGCGGTCGAGCAAGCAATGGCACGGCGTTGCTTTGGTGCGGATGTCGTCATCGTCCGCCTCCTCTCCAATATCCAGATCCCTCGTCGCATGCTGCGGGCCAACCGACGCAACCTGCTGTTGCGGGACGACGGGATGTGCCAGTACTGCGGCAAGGGGATGCCCTCCTCGCAGCTCTCGGTCGATCACGTTGTCCCGACCTCGCGCGGCGGGGCGGCCAACAGCTGGGAGAACCAGGTGATTGCCTGCCGCCGTTGCAACGGACGCAAGGGTAACCGATTGTTGAGCGAGGCTGGCATGCGGCTCATCCGGCCGCCCCGGGCGTTGACCCAGGAGTTCGCCCACCTGATCTTCCTACGCTATCCGCAGCTCAAGCACGCGTATGACCGGCTGCTCTCCAGCGCGCGCGCCGCCAGCTAAGGCCCGGTATTTTTCCCGCCTTTTGACGCCGGGGCGGGGCCCCTTTGAAAGGATTGACGAGCCCAACCGATGCTCCGATGTGCCCTTTCGCCTGCTGGGCTTCGCCACGGATCCGGACAAGGCCAGCAACCTTTGCGGTGGTACGTTCGCCCGATATGCCGCCACCGGGGTCGAGGTCACCCTGGTGTGTGCCGCTGGCCAGGACTGGGGTGGGAGCGAGCCTGTCCCGTTCGCCCGCAAGTTGGGCGCCGGCAATTTGATCTTGCTGGACTACCAGTCGAGCGAACTAACGGCTCCGGACCTCGAAGCCGTGTTCGCGGATGTGATGCGGAGCGTGCGAGCGCACGTGGTGGTCGCGGAAGCCTCCAACGCGGCGGTCAGCAACGCGGCCACCTCGGCGTTTACCACCGTTCGCCGGACCGCCGGCGGCTCCTCGGCTCTGCCGGCCAAGTTGTATCTCCGGCCGTCTGGGGCCCCGGGGAGCGTCGCGGTGACCACGGCGATCGCGGTTGGGCCGCATGCGAAACCCGAGCTTTTCGTCCGGGTCTTTCCCAATCCCTGGGTCACCGGGGTACTGGAGCGGGACCTCTTCGCGGGCCTGACGGCCGACCCCGGGACGGCCGCCACGCTCGCCGAGCGACTTGCCAGCTAGCCAGCCGGGATACTTTCATGATAGTGTTAGTGACATGTTACGTACAAACGTATTCTAGGAGGAAAGCATGAATTTCATCGTCTTCTTGATCATCGGCGGCATCGCGGGCGCCCTGGCCGGGCGCGTGATGAGTGGCCACGGTTATGGCATCTTGATGGACGTCGTCGTGGGCGTCATCGGCGCTTTCATTGGCGGCTGGCTGCTGTCCACGATTCTCGGCGTCAGCACCGGCGGCAGCCTGATCATCAGCTTCATTGCGGCGTTCATTGGCGCTGTCGTGCTGTTGTGGGTCATCCGCCTCGTCACCGGCAACCGCGCTCGCGCCTGAGCGAAATTCGGCACTGTGAAGCGGGCGCCCTTGGCGCCCGCTTTTTTCGTCGGCCAGGATAACCCTTGATGCGACGACTCGGCCTCGTTGCGGTAATCGTGATTCTCGCGTTGCTTGCGGGCGGCGGCTACACGGCCGTAGCGGGTGCCGCCGTCTACCAGGACCTGGATGGGGGCAGGCAGGCGCTGGTCGCCGCCCAGGCCAGCATGACGGCGGCCGCTGGCGCCGGCGACCTTGGGGAGCTCCAGAGCGCGGCTGCCCAGCTCAAGGTCGCCGAACGGCACTTCAGCGCTGCCCATGCACGATCCGCGAGCGACCCGGCGCTCCGCCTGCTGGGCGGCGTTCCGCAGGCAGGCCGTCAGCTGGCGGCGAGTACCCACCTGGCGGCGATCGGCGCCGACCTGACCCGTGCAGGGGAGGGGGCCGTCGTGGTGGCGATCCACGTCGCCGATCTGAAGCGCACATACGCCGGCCGGACCCTTACGGCCGACGACCTCCAGGCGGCACTCCAGGACGCTCAGGGGATCGCCCGGACCTACAGCGCCTCCATCCAGACGATCAGCCAACAGCTGCGGGCCGCCGAGGCCGAGCGGGCCCAGGTCGACACCAGCCAGCTGCTGGGGCCCCTAAAGGACGCCTATGACGCGGTAGACCGGGCCCTGGCCGAGGCCAACACCTCCTTTCGCCGCTACCAGGATGTCCGGCAGGTGCTCTCGGATTTCCTCGGAGTTCAGCTTCCTCCGTAATCTCGTTCAGCACGTGCCACGGGCGAGACCGGTTTGTAACGTTTACCGTCACAGAGCGGGCTGATAATTTCGGCAATGGCCGCCGCCCGCAATATCTCGCGCAAGGGCCGCCAGCGCTCCCTGGATCCAGCCGAGAGTCTGATCAATCTCAGCAATGAGCGGCTCACGGGTTTGTTCCGCTGGACGCTGCTGATTTTCGCCGTCATCCTCAACAACCTCAATGCGGCCCCCGGCTATGACGTCGGCCGCATCAACGGCATCCTCGCGGCCTGGGGCGTCGTCTGTCTGACCACCCTGCTACTGCTCTTCCTGCACCAACGCCCGGGGAAGGCATTCAGCTATGCGACCACCGGCGTCGACATGCTGGTCGCGACCATGATCACGTACGCGTCCGGTGGCTACACGAGCCCATTCGCGGTGCTGTTCTTCCTCGTCATCACGGTTTCGGCGCTTCGATTCGGCGCGGCAGCCTCGGTGCTCTGCGCCCTGCTGGTGGCGACGCTCTACCTGACGGCCGGCGCCGTGGCACCGCTGCAGAACGGGACCTACCTGGCCACCGTCTCGGACGAACGCATCATCATCCTCCAGCGACTCTTCCTGTTCGTTGTCGTCGCCGTCGTCGGCTCGGTGATGGCGCAAGCCGTTTCGTCCCATCAGGAAATCGTGACGCGACGCGACGTCGAGGCCAAGTTGATGACCGAAGTCAACATGGCGCTGGCGAATGCCATCGAGGCCAAGGACAGCTACACACGCGGTCACTCCGAGCGGCTCGCCAAGCTGGCCGGCGCCTGCGCCGAGCGGATGGGGCTTTCCCGTGATGAGGCGGCCGCGGTTCGGCTGGGCGCCATCCTTCATGACGTCGGCAAGATCGGGATCCCGGACCGGATCCTCCGCCAATCGATGGCGCTCACCGAGGACGAGATGGCATGGATGCGTCGCCATCCGCAGATTGGCGCCGACATCATCGGCCCGGTCGAGGGGCTGCATCACGTGGCGCCGCTGATCCGCCACCACCACGAGAAATTCGATGGCACCGGATATCCCAAAGGCCTCAAGGGCGAAGAGATCCCGCTCGGCTCGCGCATCATCGCCGTCGCCGACGCCTTCGAGGCCATGGTGGCCGACCGGATCTACCGCCCGTCGCTGGGACTGAACAAGGCGCTGGAGGAGATCAAGACCGGGCGCGGGAGCCACTTCGACCCGCGCGTGGTCGACACCTTCCTGGACCTGATCGCGACCGACACCGTGCACCTGCCGCTCCCCACGAAGGACCAGGGCCAGAAGCCCGAGCCCAGCCGCCCCGACGAACCCGTTCAAACCGCGGCCTAGCGGCGCCGGGCCGCAGAACGGGCGTGCGTCGGCCCCCACCGCATCAGGTCTTCAGGCCGGGCCCTGTTCCGATCATTTCCCGCAAAGTGCCTATATGGCTGGGGGTGCCGCTGGTCGGAACCTATCTCCTCCTGTCGTATCGAAAGCTTGCTGCGTTGTCCGTCGGCCGCCTCTTTGCCATCGTCATCCCAGCCGGATGTCTCGTCCTTGCGTTCGGGCTCGCGTGGGCTATCGCCAGGGTATATCGCCTTTCGACGGCACTTGCCATCGAAGGCGAACGGCTCGTGTTCCGGTCATGGGGCCGCGCCCGATCTTGGCCCGTCGAGGACATCACCAAATTAGTTCGAGGGACCCTTCTGATCGAAACCGCCACGGTGTCCTCCTACTCGTCACAGGTTCTGATGTTCATCGGCAGGTCCGGACATTGCTTTCTGCGGTTGGGCCCGCACTGGGCTCACGTACGCATCGCGCACGCCCTTGGAATTGCCATGGAACCCATTGATGCGGGCGTCATCACTGCTGGTGACGCCGCTCGAGCGTACCCCGGTTCATTCAGCTGGATCGTCGCCCACCCGTGGGGTCGTTACGTTGCCGGCATTGCGATTGGATTTGTTCTCATCATTGCGATCGTGCTCTCCATCGCCTGGCACCTGGTATAACCCCGTGTTCGTCTGCCGATGACGGTATTGTGTGTGCACCATGGAAGTCGCCCCAGGCATTTTTCGGCTGGAGCTCCCGATGCCATTCGAGCTAAAGCACGTGAACGTCTTCCTATTGCGCGATGCTGATGGCTACACATTGATCGATACCGGCCTGCAGACCGAAGAATCGCGGCAGGCGCTGAACCAGAAGCTCGCCGAAATGAAAGTCCGCGTCGAGCGAATCAATCGCATCCTGATCACCCATATTCACCCGGATCATTTCGGTCTGGCGGGCGAGCTGCGCGAACGGTCCAAGGCCGAGCTCGTCATCCATCGGTTGGAAGTTGCGCTCATGGAGCCGCGCTACGCGCGTGCCGAAGACCTGGTGCATGACGTGGCGAAGTGGTTGAGCATGAACGGGGTGCCGGAGGCCGACGCCGAGTTCGTCAAGAGCGCATCGATGGCGGCCCGGGAATTCGTCTCCGTCGTCGAGCCCGACACGTTGCTCGAGGGTGCCGAGCGGCTACCCATCGAGGACACCGAAATTGAGGTCATCTGGACACCAGGCCATTCGCCTGGCCACTGCTGCTTCTACTGGCGGGCGCGCGGCGTGCTCTTTTCCGGCGATCATTTATTGCCGAAGATCAGCCCGAACATCGGCCTGCATCCGCAATCCGGCGCCGACCCGCTCGATGATTACATCTCCTCGCTCGAGCGCATTGGCCGGCTCGAAGTCGAAACCGTGTTGCCAGCCCACGGCGACCCCTTTTACAACCATCGTGGGCGGATCGCGGAAATCATCGAGCACCACGACACGCGCAAAGCGGCGCTCGTCCGCCTCGCTGCCGATGGGGCGAAGTCCGGATGGGAGCTGGCGGCCGGACTCTTCCAGGGCATCATGCAGCGAAACGTGTTCCAGCAACGGCTGGCGTTGCAGGAAACGCTGGCGCACTGCCAATCGCTCGCGGTCGAGGGCCGCCTCCACAAGCAGGTGAGCCGCGAGCTGGTGACCTGGAGCGCCGCCTAGGCTCGCTCGCGCTCGACGTCGTCGATGAAATCCAGCACCAAGCGGACTACTGTGGCGAATTGCTCGGAGTGAACCTGGTGGCCGCCCTGGAGGATCTCCAGCCGCGCCCTGGGTAGGCCGCGCTGGAGCTCTTCGGCACGAGCGACGGGGACCATCCGGTCCTGGCGGCCGTGCAGGATGAGCACCGGCTGGCGGATTTCGCCGAGCCGGTCGCAGACATTGTGTTGTTTGACGGCCTGGTCCTGCCGGACGATGGCATGAAGCGGCATCTTGCCGAAATGGCGCGCATCTTCTTCGACCCAATCGGGATGCTCGGCGATGAAACGTCCGTCATAGAGGTTGGCAAAGCGGCGCAGCGGTCCTTCGACCGTGGGTGGGTCACTGGCGCCGGGAGTGGCGGGGTGCTCGCCGCCGCAGTGGGTTGCCCCCAGGATCAAGCTGCGAACCGCGTCGGGATGCAGGAGCGCGAGCTGCTGCAAAATCATCCCGCCCATCGAGAGACCGAACCAGTGTGCCGACGTCTCGCCGGCGTCGTGGAGCACCGTCAGCGCATCCTCCGCCATCAGCGGCATGCTGTATGGCGTGTCCGGTTTGTCGGATGCGCCGGTGCCGCGGTTGTCGAGGGCGATCACCTTCAGCCGCTCGGCGAGAACCGGGATATAGCGCCACCACGCGCCCTCGATGTTCGAGGTCCTGCCGCCAACCAGCACCAGTGGTGGTCCGGTTCCTTGCGTGATGTAGTGCAGGCGGGTCCCGTCGCCGGCCGTCGCCGTCATTTCGCGAACGTCAGGGTCGCGGGATTTCCCGCGAGTAGCATGAAGATCGAGATGGCCTCGTCACCCGGCAATAGTGCAGTACCCGAGCCGGCCTGGCGCGCCCTGCGCAGCCTCGACCCGCAGGTCGAAGAACAGATCCTCACGCTGGCCACCTGCCTGGCGCTGGCGGAGCAGCGCTTCCAGATGCTGTTCGAAGGTGTGTTGCCGCGCTTTGCGGAAACGCCGGATGACCTGACCGGCGAGGCCGACGTGCTCGCCGATGCGCATCACGCCCTGACCTTGCTCCAGGAGAGTCTGCACGCCACCTCGCGGCGGATGCTCGACGTGCTGGACCGGGTCAGCCGCGAATTGGGCGAGTAGCCGCTACAACCCCTGACGGTCGAGGCGCTCCCATGGCGGGTGCTCGCTACCAAGATCGCGCTTGATGTCGGTCGCGCGGTCGACGTTGTCCAGGCTCTCGTCATCGGACCGTGGGGGTTGGACTTGCCACGGAGCCGGGTCATAGCGCGAATGGTGAACCGCCGGGCGAAACCCCCAGGCGCGACTCGGCATCACGCCCGCGCTCTGTCGCAGGACGAGGGGCTCCATCGTGGGCGCGTCGTACTCGAGCGCACCCTCGCCCGGGCGCAACGCCATGACCAGTCCGGCGCCGATGATGGCCAGGGTCCAACCGCCCAGGATGATTACCGCCCAGCCGACGAGGGTCATCGATTCGCCATTGTAGAGCGGTGGCGCGAAGCGCCTAAACTGAGAACAGTTACCGCGAAGGAGGAGCAGTTGGCGACGGCAACCGCGACATCGCTCAGCAAGCTGGAATCGATCCTCGGCAGCGACGCCGCCAGCCTGCTCCAGCACGAGTGCAAGACGATTCCGAAGTCGCAGCTCCATCTGCCGGGCCCCGACTTCGTAACCCGGATCTTTTCAACCAGCGATCGCCCGACGCGGGTTCTCCGGAGCCTCGAATCGCTGTACGACCACGGCCGGCTGGCGGGGACCGGCTACCTGTCGATCTTGCCGGTCGACCAGGGCATCGAGCACTCCGCCGGCGCATCGTTCGCCGCCAACCCCGCGTATTTCGACGGCGAGCAGATCGTGGGGCTGGCCATCGAGGGCGGCTGCAATGCGGTGGCCTCGACCTTCGGCGTCCTCGGCTCGGTCGCGCGCAAGTACGCGCACAAGATCCCCTTCATCTGCAAGCTCAATCACAACGAGCTGCTGACGTATCCCAACCACTACGACCAGATTCGCTTCGGCACTGTCAAAGAGGCGTCGGAGCTTGGGGCGGTCGCGCTCGGGGCGACGATCTACTTTGGTTCCCCGGAGACGGACCGCCAGATCCAGGAGATTTCGGCCGCCTTCCACGAGGCGCACCAGTTGGGCATGGCGACGGTGCTCTGGTGCTATCTGCGCAATCCGGCGTTCATCAAAGATGGCGTCAACTACGAAGTGTCCGCCGACCTGACCGGCCAGGCGAATCATCTCGGCGTCACGATCGAAGCCGACATCATCAAGCAGAAGCTGCCCGAGACGAACCACGGTTTCGAGGTCTTGAAGTTCGGCAAGACGACCAAGGCGGTGTACGACAAGCTGACCAGCGACCATCCCATCGACCTGACCCGATACCAGGTGGCCAACTGCTACATGGGGCGGAGCGGGCTCATCAACTCGGGTGGCGCGTCGGAGGGCGCGAGCGATCTCAAGGAAGCGGTCAAGACCGCCGTGATCAACAAGCGGGCGGGCGGCACGGGCCTGATCACGGGCCGCAAGGCGTTCATGCGGCCGATGAGTGAGGGCATCCAGCTGCTGAACGCGGTCCAAGACGTCTACCTGATGGACGAGGTGACCGTCGCCTAACCGGCCGGCGGCGGCGATACAATCCGCCCATGGCAACCCCCCGTCTGCGCGCGACTGAATCAGGCCAGGTCTACAACATCGATCTGCCCGAATTGAGAGTGACGCGCGATGACGTCGATGGGATCTACGTGCTCCACGGCCGCGGCTATTTCCAGACGTTCACCAGCCGCGAGGAAGCCTTCGAACGTAAGAAGGAGATCGACTACTCCACCTTTCGCTAAGGGACCGCGGCCCGCGGGTTAGCCGGCCACGTCCGCGCACTTTGAAGGCAGAGCACCTACACTGGGCCGGTGAAGACGTGGCAGAGGATTGTTGTCTGGGCGCTGCTAGCCGTCTTTGCAGCAGCGATCGTCCCGGGAGTCGATCCCTTCAAACCTACGCTCCTGGCGATCGTCCTGATTGTGGCCTTTGAGGTGGCGCGACGTCGATTCTTGAGCCAGCGCTAGAAGTTCGGCTCGCCCGGCCGGCCCGCTAGGGGTCGCCCATCCAGTCGGCGGCGTGGGGGAGGGGACGGCTCCCTCGGCTCGGCCGCAGATGCAGGACGCGCTGGACATCGCCTCTACGGTATAGGCGGGCGCGCTTGATCCCCTGGCGGTAGCTCTTGAGCACGCCCCGGCTGACGTAGGCGTAGAGCGTCGCCGGCTTCACGCCGAGCAGCTCGCAGGCCTCGGCGGCACTCAGATAGGGCTCCCCCTGGATCTCGATCATCGGTCGCCTTAAGGGTACGTGAGCCGATCGTTGCAGTCAACATGTTGCAATGCAAATCAACATATGCATAGAATAGGTCGATGCTGGATCGATCGGAAGCGAACCTGCTCCGCGGCGAATTCCCATACAGTCGGATCCCGCCGATCCGCTTCGCGCCGGATGCGGTTCCGCAGGCGCTCCCCACGGACATCTGGATCACGGATACGACCTTTAGGGACGGCCAGCAGGCGCGCGCGCCCTACAGCGTCGAGCAGATCGTTCGGCTTTACGACCTGCTGAACGAGCTGGGTGGGCCGGTGATCCGGCAGACCGAATTTTTTGCCTACACGCCCGCCGACCGCGAGGCGATCGCCGCCTGCGAGCAACGGCCCGGACCCGAGGTCACGACATGGATGCGCGCCTCACTCGACGATCTCAAGGCGGTCGCGTCGACCGGCGTCAAGGAGACCGGCATCCTGGTCTCGGCCTCCGACTACCACATCTATCTGAAGATGAACCGGACCCGGCGCCAGGCCCTGGACGACTACGGCAAGGTCGTACGGGCCGTGATCGACGCCGGCATCCGGCCGCGTTGCCATCTCGAAGACCTGACCCGGGCGGACCTTGATGGCTTCGTCGCTCCGCTGGTGGAATCCCTCCGGGAAATCGGCCGAGAGGCCAATGTCCCGGTCAAATTCCGGCTTTGCGACACGATGGGCTTTGGTCTGCCCTGGCCGGAGGCGGCACTTCCGCGCGGGGTGCCCCGGCTGGTGCAGTACTTCACGCGCACCCTCGGGGTCGCCCCCGAGCTCCTCGAGTGGCATGGACACAACGACTTCCATCGTGGCGAGGTCAACACCGTGGCCGCCTGGCTCTATGGCTGCGCCGCGGCGAACGGCTCGCTCTTCGGCTTCGGCGAGCGGACCGGCAATCCGCCGCTGGAGGCGCTGGTGATCGACTACGTCGGGCTGAAGGGGGAGAGGTCCGGGGTCGACACGACCGCGATCACGCGGGCCGCCGCCTATTTTCGGGAGCAGCTGGGGACCCCGCTGCCTGCCAATTATCCGTTCGCCGGCGCCGGCTTCAACGTCACCAGCGCCGGGATTCACGCCGACGGCCTGCTGAAGAACGAGGAGATCTACAACATCTTCGATACGGCCCGCATCCTCGACCGGCCCCTTGGAATCACCGTCAACGATCGATCGGGGCTAGCCGGGGTTGCCTACTGGATCAATACGACGCTGGGCCTCAAGGGCACGGCCCAGGTGCCCAAGGACGACCCGCGGGTGGCGGCCATCCACCGCGAGGTCGAGCGTCAATATGCGGCCGGCCGAACGACCGGGTTCTCGCCCGACGAGATGCAGGCCCTGGCCACGTTGCATTTCGGCAACGCCCTGGCAACGAGCGCGCGCAGCTAACAAGTTGACCTGATCGCCGGAGTTGATTGCTGTGAGGCAATCCCGGCGATGAACCACGAAGCCGACCCGACTCCGCCGCCACCAGATCCGACGACTGGCGCCTCCCCGCAACCACAGCCATCGATGTCGCCGTCACCATCATGGTTCGCACGCTACAAACTCGCCGTCCTCTCGGCGGCGGGCGTCGTCGTGGTGGGCGCCATCGCGGTCGCGGCCGTTCTGGTCCTGTCCAAGCCCAATCCCACCATCGAGAAGATGGTGCCGGCGACGCACGACGCCCTGGTGATCGCCAATCTCAATCCATCGCTCGCCCAGAAGGTCAACTTGCTGCGCGCCGTCCACAGCTTCCCGGACACCAAGACCGATGCCGCGATCTCGGCGAAGCTCGATGAGGCCTTCAAAGCCGCCGGGCTCTCGTTCACCAATGACGTCCAGCCGTGGCTGGGCGGAGAGGTCGGCGTAAGCGGCCGGGTGAACGTCGCGAGCGGGGCCGACTCGCCATTCGCCCTCTACGTGGTGTCGCGCGATGACGCCAAGGCGCAGGTCGCGTTGGCGAAGCTTCGCTCCGGCACGACGGGCAAGAAGTACAGCTGGAAAGATGAAACCTACAACGGGATCAGCATCGCGTCCGGCACGCCGACCGTGACATCCGAAAAACCGGTTGCCTACAGCCTGGTCGACCACGTCGTGGTGGTCGCGAGCTCGGCGGCGATGATCCACGAGATCATCGATACCGACCGGGGTCGCAGCGCGCGCCTTGCCGATTCCGCCGACTTCAAGGCCACCATGAAATTGCTGCCCTCCGATCGGGTCGGCATGGCCTACATCGCAGGGAAATCGCTGGTCGCGGGGGTGAAGCAGCAAATGGCCAAGCCGTCGACGCTGGGTATGCCGGCGCTGAAAACCCTCGACGACCTCAACGCGTTGCAGGGGATTGGTGGCGCCGTCTCGGCGACGGGCACCGGGGTCGCGTTCGACGTGGCGATCAAGCTGGACGCGAGCAAACTGTCATCGGCAACCCGTCAGGCCTTCACCGCCAGCCGCCGGCCCGATGTGGTGGTGCGCTGGATTCCGAAATCAAGCGATGCCTTCCTCGCGACCGGCAGTCTCGACCAGGGCATCAAGACCCTGCTCGACCAGTACGGCACGGACGCGAGCGTGAAGGCCAGCACGGACGCGTTCGGATTGACCGGCCCGCAGGGCATTCTGCCCCACCTGACGGGCGACCTCGGCGTCGAGGTCGAGCTGGGGAACAAGTCGATTCCGAGCGGTGCGATTCTGATCGGCACCAACGATGTGGCTGGCATGAATGCCTTCTTCGCCAAGCTCGTGGTGCTCGCCGGACAAACGACCCAGCAGAAACCCGGGACCGGCATCACGCGGACGACCTACCGTGGCACCGTGATCACCTCCTGGTCCAGCCCCTCGCTGGGCGTGGTCTCCGGGCTGGCGCCCTCGTACGCCGCCCTCGATGGCATGGGCATCCTTGCCTCCAGCCAGGCCGAAGTCAAAGCCGTCATCGATGCCCACGCCAGCGGGTCGAACATCACGGCCGACTCGACCTATAGGTCGGTCAGCGCCGCCTCGCTGGCGAACCCGACCGGCATCATGTACATCAACCTCGCCCGGGTCGTCAGCCTGCTTCAAAAGCTGCCCACCGGCTCAACCGTGACCACAAAGGCGGCCAGCTACCTGACTCCGCTGCAGGCCTTCATGCTGACGGCAACCAGCCAGACGGACGCCGCCGTCGAGCGAATCTTCGTCGCGGTCAAGTAGCGGGGACTCGCGAACCAGTTCGGACTCTTGCCAGCCGTCGCGGCGGTCTGCTACGCTGGTGACTGACGTGTCAGTCAGCAATAAACCGAGTGCCGAAGCGACGCTGACCGAACGGCAATGGGTTCGCCGCGGCGAGTTGCTGGAGGCCGCCCGCGGGGTCTTCGAGCGTGACGGCTACCACGGCACCACCGTGAGTGCGATCGTGCAGGCGGCGGGTCTCTCGCAGGGGGCGTTTTATCTGTACTTCCCGGACAAGAAGGCGGTGTTTGCCGCCCTCCAGGAGGAGATGGCGACCCTGCTGCGCCGCCGGATCTACTGGGCCACCCGGGATGAAGCCGATGCCCGCCGGCGGCTGGAGGCCGGGCTGAGGGCCTACTTCGAGTACTACGACGAGTACGCCGCCTGGAACCGCCGGCTGACGATCGAGGGGCTCGCCATCGACCAGAGCTTCGAGCGCCGGCAAACCGATCTGGCACAGACGCTGGCCCTCGCATTTCGCCCGACGCTCGAGCAACTCGGGGTGGCCGAGACCACGCTGGCCGCGTTCGCCCTGCTCGGGATCGCCTCTGAGATCGCTTACTGGCACCACTTTCAACGCAACGACGACGCACCCATGAGCGCCGGCGCGCTCGCCCAGGCATGCGCCAGCCTGTTTCTCAATGGCGCGCCATCGATTCCAGCGCATCCACAACAAGGAGGCACACATGCCTGAAGCCAAGGAAGTATTCACCGAAATCCAGAACCGCATCAAGTCGCATCCCGAGAAGTCCGCGGGTCTGAATGCGACCTACCAGTTCGATCTCAGCGGCGAGTCGTGGACGCTGAAGATCGCCAACGGCGCCCCTGAACTCATCCAGGGGCCGGCGCAAAGCCCGAACACGACCCTCATCGCCACTACCGATGACTGGATGAATATCGCGACCGGCAAGCTGAACCCAGTGACCGCCTTCATGCAGCAGAAGCTCAAAGTCAAAGGCGACATGGGCCTGGCCATGAAATTGCAGGGGTTGTTGCAGTAGTGACGGACTCTCGTTGGGTCGGCCGGAGCTACGAGACGGCGCCGTTCGAGGTCACCGAACAATCCATCCGCGACTACATGGCGGCGGTGGGCGACCGGCGGGAAGACGAGCAGCTGGTCGCGCCCCCGACCTACGCCATGGTCTATGGCTTCGACGCCTACTGGCAGCTGTGGACCGACCAGGAGGTGGCGCTGGACGTGGCACACCTCGTGCACGGCGAGCAGCGGTTCACCTTCCAAAGACCGGTCCGTCCGGGTGATCGCATCCGCACCACCGGACGACTCACCGCGATCAACTCGCGGGGCGACATGGAGCTGGTCACCTTCGAGCTGAAGGCCAGGGACGAGGAAGACCAGCCGGTCTCGGATGGCACCGCGCTGTTCATCATCCGAAAGCCGTGAAGACCATGAGCAAGCTGGACTTCGAGCAGGTGAGCCCCGGGCAACAGCTGCCGCCGCTGACCAAGCACGTCACCGTCGAGCAGATCCGCCAGTACGCGGAGGCCTCCGGCGATCGGAATCCTATCCACCTCGACGAAACCTTCGCGCGCTCCGCCGGACTGCCGGGCGTGATTGCCCACGGAATGCTGACCATGGCCTTTGCCAACCAGATGGTGACCGACTGGCTGGGCGATCGGTCGCTGCTCAAGAGCCTGCAGGGTCGCTTCGCGGGGATGGTGCTACCCGGCGACGATGTCACCTGCTCCGGCAGCGTGGCATCGAAAGACAACGAAACGCGACGCCTGGTGATCAACCTGGTGGTGACCAATCAGCGCGGAGAAAAAGTCTTCAACAAAGGTGTGGCCGAGGCCGAGTTCCCGCCACAAAGGAGCAGTACCCATGCCGCTTGACTTCACCCTGACTCCGGAACAAGAAGAGATCAAGGGGCTCGCCCACGAATTCGCCGAAAAGGAAATTCGTCCGGTCGCGTCCCACTATGACGAAACCGAGGAGTTTCCCTGGCCGGTCTTGAAGAAGGCCCACGAAGTCGGGCTGACGCCGGTGGCGTCCATGCCCGAGGAATACGGCGGCGGCGGCCTGGACATGATCGCCAACATGCTGATCGCCGAGGAGCTGCACTGGGGCTGTGCCGGCATCGCGGTGTCGATCACCGGCACCGGACTGGCCGCCGCGGCCGTCCTGGCGATGGGCAATGAGGCGCAGAAGAAGAAGTGGATCGGCGAGTTCTGCAGTGCCAAGAGCCCGGTGGTCGGCGCCATGGGGCTCACCGAGCCGGGCACCGGTAGCGACGCCATGGCGATCACCACGACCGCGAAGAAAGTTGACGGTGGTTACGTGATCAACGGCACCAAGCAGTTCATCACCAACGGCGGCATCGCCGATCTGCATGTGATCTTCGCCAACACGGATCCCAGCATCGGTCCCGCCGGCATCGCCGGTTTCGTCGTCGAGAAGGGCAACAAGGGCCTCAGCATGGGCCGCAAAGAAAAGAAGCTCGGCGTGCGCGCCTCGCACACCGCGCAGGTGATCCTCCAAGATTGCTTCGTGCCGACCGGCAACCGGCTCGGCGGCGAGCCCGGTGATCCCGATGCCGGTCCCGGTGCCCTGGGCGCGCTGCAGATGCTCGAGGTCTCGCGGCCTTCGGTCGCCGCCGGCTCGATCGGCATCGCTCGGGCCGCCTACGAGTACGCGCTCGACTATGCGCAGCAGCGGGTCGCCTTCGGCAAGCCGATCATCAAGCACGAGGGCATCGGCTTCAAGCTGGCCGAGATGGCGATCAACATCGACGCCGCGCGCCTGCTGACCTGGAGGGCCGGCTGGATGGCGCAGAACAACATGCTTTTCAGCCGCGCCGAGGGCAGCATGGCCAAGGCGTTTTCCGCCGATATGGCGATGCAGGTCACCCTGGACGCCGTCCAGATCCTCGGCGGAAACGGCTACATCCGCGAGTACCCCGTCGAGAAATGGATGCGTGACGCCAAGATTTACCAGATCTGGGAAGGGACCTCGGAGATTCAGCGGCTGGTGATCTCGCGAGCCATCTCGGGCGAGCGGCGTCCGCTGACCCGGGAGCAACCCAAGCCCCAGATCCGGAAGGCGAGCTAGCCATGATCGACCTCAAGGGGAAAGTGGCCCTGGTCACGGGCGGCTCGCGCGGTCTCGGTCGGGCCGACTGCCTGGCGCTGGCGCGGGCCGGCGCCGACGTCGTGGTCACCGACATCCTGATCGAAAGCGACCCGGGGCTCGAAAAAGCCGCGGAGGACTCGCAGAGCGCGCTGGCGCAGGTCATGGCCTCGCAAAAGGCCGTCTACTCAGAAAAGACGTCCACCGAAATCCGGCAAATGGGCCGGCGCTCGGTCGCGCTGAAGATGGACGTGACCGATCGTGAGCAGGTAAAGCAGGTCATCGACCAGGTGGTCAAGGACTTCGGCAGCCTCGACATTCTTGTCAACAATGCCGGGACGCTCGACCACGTGGCGTCCCTCGAGAACCAGGTCGACGCGCTTTGGGACCGCGACCTGAAAGTCAACCTGACCGGCGCCTTCAACTGCTCGAAGGCGGTCTGGCCGCACATGAAGCAGCGCAACTGGGGCCGGATCATCATGATGTCGTCGATTGCCGGCGCCCTCGGCGGTTTCGGTCAGGCGAGCTACGCCACGACCAAAGCCGGCCTGGTCGGGCTGGCGCGGACCCTGGCGCTGGAGGGTGCCCGCTACAACATCACGGTCAACGCCATCGTGCCGGGCATCATCGGCACCGAAGCCTTCAAGATGGGCCGCCCCGACATGAACGAGCGCATGATCAAGCGGGTGGCACTCCGACGCCCGGGTGAACCGGAAGATATTGCGAATGCGATCACGTTTCTGTGCTCGCCCGCGGCCGGTTACATCACCGGCGTCGCCTTGCCCGTGACCGGCGGCCTGGACCTGTTCACCTTCTGATGGCCGGCCTGCTCGAGATCGCGACCAGCGACTTCGTCACCACGATCCGAATGAACCGCCCCCCGGTCAACGCGCTCGTGCCGGAGCTCCAGGAAGAGTTGGTGGACGCGCTCAACCGGGTCAAGGACGATGTGGCGACTCGCGTGGTCGTGCTGACCAGCGCCATCGACCGCTACTTCATGGCGGGGGCCGATATCAAGGCGATGGGTGGCGACGGCGGGTTCGATCGCGAAAATCCCGCCACGCTGGAGCGGGTCGCCCAAATGTCGCGTCGCAGCCAGGCGGCGTTCACGGAAATCGAGCACTTTCCAAAGCCGCTGATCGCCGCCATCAACGGGCACGCCCTGGGCGGCGGATGCGAGCTGGCGCTCGCCTGCGACTACCGTCTGATGATCGACGACTCGCGATCGACGATAGGCCAGACCGAGACCAACCTCGGATTGATCCCGGGTGCCGGCGGCACCCAGCGGCTGCCGCGCTTGATCGGGCGCGCGCGGGCGACCGAGATGATCTTTGAATCCGCCCGGCTGAAGGCGCCGGAGGCGGCCGCCATCGGACTCATCAATGCGGCACTGCCGGTCGAGGGCTTCCAGGCCGCCGTCGCGGCGCGGGCTCGACGGCTTGCCCAGGCGGCGCCGATCGCCCTGCGACTCGCCAAAGAGGCGCTGCTCGCCGGCCTCGAGCGGCCCCCGGGCAAAGGCTACGAGGTCGAGGCAGAGAACTTCGGCCGCGCGGCCATGACCGAGGACGCGATGATCGGCATCATGTCCTTTGTCAGCAAGCAGCAGCCTGACTTCAAAGGAAAGTAAAGAAGGCAAAGAACTCAACCTGGACAGTATGTAGATCGAGGCTCGTGCGTTCTAACAGGCAGGAATCTCGAACCACCAGGAGGGTCACTTTATGTTTCGATCGATCTGGATTGCCGCGGGAGCGGCCGCGCTGCTGGCCGTCGGCGCACTGACCGCCGTTGCGGCCAACTCGCACGGGAAGGCCGTGAGCACACTGGCCGCCAGCACCACGCTCACGGGCGAGGCGAAAGGCGACGTGATCAGCGCGTCGGCGAGCGCCAAGGGTGAGGCGACCTCGGATGCCGCCAAGGCCGAGGCCACCGCAGCCGCTGCGGCGAAGGCCGCTGACACCGACGTCGAAGCGAACGATGAGGCGGCCGATGCCGCGAGTGACAATACGACCGACACCGAGAACGACGCGCATGGCGATGCCGTCAGCACTATTGCCAAAAGCGACGCCACCGCGAAGCGTGGCGACAGCGAGAAGGCCAACCACGGCGCAGCGGTCAGCGCCGTCGCGCAGAAGCACTAAAGGTTCCGTCAGACGGCGGCCCCCTCGGGCCGCCGTTTTTTTATGTCACTCGACCGGCGCGTATTGCGTGACCCGGTCGCGAATGGCCTGGATCACGGCCTCGACTCGTCCGGCATCGGGGCCGGACGCGCGCAGGATCAGCTCGCGGCTCTCCGTCTGCGGGTACGATCCCAGCGAGACATCGGGGAACTCCTGCTCGAGCGCCTTCATCACATCGTGGAACATGCTTTCGGGCGCCATCCGATAGTGCAGCTCGCGCACGACATCCGCCCGGGCACCAGTCAGGTAGCGCAGTTCGACGTCTTCGTAGACGGCGCGCAGTTCCTGGGGTACGCCGGGGAGGGCAAAGAGATATCGCTGATCGCCCAGGGCGAAGGCCAGCCCCGGCGCCATGCCGGCCCCATTTCGGATCAGCGTGGCACCTTGCGGTAGCGTCGCCATTCGTCGATTACCGGCATTCAGGGCGGCCGTGCCGCGGCGTGCGGCCATGTTCAGCATGAACATCAGGTTCTGCATCTGCGCTCCGACCTCGCGCCGGTAGGCCATCGGCTGATCGAGCGCGCGACCAAGGGCGACATAGGTTCGGTCGTCTGGCGTCGGCCCAAGCCCGCCGCAGACGAAGATCCTCGTCAGGTCCGGATGCTTGATGTGCTCGTGAATCGCCGCGACGATGTCGGCATCGACGTCCCCCACCGTCGTGATCACACGGACGGGAAATCCACAGCGAAAGAGTCGCATCGCCAGCCAGTTCGAGTTGGTGTCGACCGTGAAGCCGCGCAGGATCTCGTTGCCGACG